>Ga0256844_10000071_pt1 | contig 40639 bp, 43 predicted proteins | sample MusselsmetaG_FD_189100 | JGI IMG/M metagenome (GOLD analysis project Ga0256844, IMG submission 189100) | Mussel associated microbial communities from hydrothermal vent at the East Pacific Rise, Pacific Ocean - Mussels | ecosystem: Host-associated > Mollusca > Shell > Unclassified ... | reverse complement strand
AATACTCACAAAAATCTCTGAAATCCAAAATGTTGTCAAGGAGAATAAAAACTTTCTTCAGATTATCGCTGTTCTCAGTGCTTACACTCAAAAAGAGTTAGGTTTTATGTGCGAAAGTTGAGTAAATTTAATACTATATTGCTGTTTAATATCTTTAATAGTACAATCCCCGAAAATAAAGTGATATAATGAAAATAATGAATATCAAACTTTAATAGATATGACAATTGCAAAGAGAGATAAAAAATAATGCGTGTATTTTACTATGTTCATACAGGTCACCGTATAGGTTTAGATAGATTTCGTCGTGCGGCAACTATCATTCGCTCTTTAGGTGATGTTGACATTACACTTCTATGTTCAGATTTTCGTATAGCACAAATTGCTAGTGACTTTGGAGTAGATAATAGCGTTGGATTAGATGTTGTTAGAAATATTCCACAAATATCACATCATGGTGATAAACTGATTTTTGATTCAGAAGAAGCTAACCCTATTATGCTTGATGATATGAGAAGTTATTTCTCTACTTTTATCAGAGTAAGTGATTCTGCTGATGATAAAAAAGAGGATAATGAACTTATATTATCGCCATATTTAGATGGTGATGAAATTTGTAATGCTTACGTTATTGATGATAAATATTTTAAGGTGAATGGCGAAGCCAGAGAGAATGACCTGGGTCATAAAGAATTTGAGAAGAGTACAAAACTATCTTATTTCTTTGGTGATGATGATTATGAAAAAGATTTAGAAAAAAACCTTGGTTTTTTAGATGGACTAAATCCAACATTACAGTTAGGTTTTTACTACTTTTTAGATTATGAAGATGAGTTAAAAGAGAAATTTTCTTCATATTTTGAGTTTGAAGAGTATGACGAAATGATAACAAAAAGTGAAATTCTTATAACTTCATCACCTCAAGCTGTTTTAGAATCACTTGCATCAGGTTCTAAACCAATTTATGTTCAAAGAGAAGATTACACTACACATTTTAACGAACTATTTAATAGTTTAAACATCCCTGTCATCGAAAACTTTGACAAAAACCAACTTTCAGTGATATTAAAAACAATAGATAACAGAAAATATGAAACGCTAGCACAAAATAGTAACAAAATAGCAAATTTTATAAAAGAAAACTTAAATTTATAATTAATTAAAAGAACTTTGGTATATAATAATCCTTTAAAATTCACACAAGTGAGCAAAGATGAAAAATAGTAGCCGTAGAGGTTTTATGGGGAAAGCGTTTGGTGCTGTTGCAGGTGTTGGAGCAGTAGCTTCACTATATGCAATGAAAAAATCTTGGGATCCACTTCCAAGTGTAAAAGCAGCAGGATTTACAACTCTTGATATGTCAATATATGCAGAGAGTGTAATGGTAACTGAGAAATGGAGAGGGAAGCCTATCTTTGTTTTAAAGAAGTCAGCAGATTTTGTTGCTAAAGAGCAATCAAATCCTGATGCAGTAGCTAGAGATATTAAGATAGGAAACGATCACTTTATGGTTGCAATCGGTCTTTGTACACACCTAGGATGTATTCCAGCTTTTAGAAAAGACTCAAATGACTTTAAATGTGCTTGTCACGGTGGAGAATTTGATGCATCTGGTTTAGTAACAATGGTTCCACCACCACGTGGTTTTGATATACCTCCATTTAAAATTGAAGGTAATACATTAGTTCTTGGTGAAGTTGGTCCAGAGTGGCAAGCTATGAAAGATAACGGCGTTACGCTGTAAATTAGGGGAGGATAAATGGCACATTTTACAAAAGCAACTGGCATTGTTGATTGGTTAGATCAACGTTTAGCAGTTAACAAGTTAGAAAAAGTAATGATGTCGGAATATTGGATTCCGAAAAATATTAACTTCTTATGGGCAATGGGAATGGTTCTTGTAATCACTTTTGCTCTACTGGTAGTTTCAGGTATATTTTTATTAATGTACTACGTACCAACAACAGCCGAAGCATTTAATAGTGTAAACTACACTATTATGAGAGAAGTTGATTTTGGTTGGTTATGGAGACATGTACACGGTGTTGCGGCATCTGTAGTTTTCTTAATTATCTATATTCACATGTTCACAGGTATCTACTACGGTTCTTACAAGAAGGGTCGAGAGTTAATCTGGATCTCTGGTATGCTTCTTTTCGTTGCATTTTCAGCTGAAGCATTCTCAGGTTATATGTTACCATGGGGTCAAATGAGTTACTGGGCTGGTATGGTTATTACTAACTTATTCGCTGGTGGTTCTCTACATGCAGACGGTTTTGTTGAGTGGATCCGTGGGGATTATGTTCCTGCTCAAGCATTCTTGGGTCGTTTCTTTATGTTACACGTTCTTCTTATTCCATTGGCTATTATGGGTCTTATCGGTTTACACTTCGGTGCACTTCGTATTCCACACGTAAATAACCAAGATGGTGAAGAGATTGATTTTGACGCAGAAGCAACAAAATATTTAGATGGTGATACGAAAGGTTCTAAAGTTATGCGTTTTGCAAATGACTTTATGTCTAAAGATATGATGGTTGTTGGAGTTTTCTTAGTATTCTTCTTCTATCTAGTATTTTACAACTACGGTTTTGCTATGGACCCTGTAAACTTTGACCCTGCTGATGGTCTTAAGACACCAGCACACATCTATCCTGAGTGGTACTTCTTATGGTCTTATGAGATCCTTCGTCCATTCAACATAGATTTAGGTCTTATACTGTTTGCATTTGCTCAGGTTATTTTTGTTCTTTTACCATTCCTTGATAGAAGTCCAAACACTTGTGCTGCAAATCGTCGTGGGCCAATGTTTGCAATCTGGTTCTGGTTAATGCTTTCAAATATGATTGTTTTAACAGCTATGGGTAAACTTCCTCCAGAAGGTATCTTTAGCACAATAGGTTTAGTTTCAGCAGTTCTATTTGTTGTTATGTGGTTAGCACTACCGATTATTACATCGATGGAAAAAAAGGTATAAGGAGAAAGAAATGAGAAATAAAGAACCATTAATATTAGCAGTTGTTGTATTTTTTACACTTGTAACTTATTATCTTGTTGAGCCTTTTGCTCATCATCAAATGCACAAACATGTAGAAAGTGAAGGTTTCGCGTATAGTGATTTACCGGCAATAACAAAAACTGGTGATGCAACTCGTGGTAAAGAGTTAGTTATGAATGCGGGATGTGCTGGTTGTCACTCTATTGAGGCAGCTGGTATGCCAGCTCCGATGGATGCAGTTATGGCGGCAGCTTCTTACGGTGTTAATCCACCAGATTTAAGTAATTCAGGGGCAATATATGATGCAAAATTCTTAGCTGATTTAATCAAAAACCCTGCACATGCACTTAAGGTTGAACATAAATTTGATGCTGAAAAAGGTCAAATGCACCCAATGGTTGCGTTTTACGGAATGGGTGGAGATATAGACCAAGAGATTGCTGATATGGTAACTTACTTACAGTTTATAGCTAAAGCAGATGAGATAACTCCTGCTGCTACATATGAACTTGCTTGTGGTAGATGTCACGCTATGAGTTATGATAAGTGGACTCAAATTGGTACTAAACCAAGCTTTAAGCATGAAAAAGATGGATTAGCATTTGATATTAAAGTTATGGATTATCAAGATTCATTGAAAGCTTATATGGGTAAATTACCACCAGATTTAAGTATGTATATTCGTTCAAGAAACGAGCACTTCATATCTACTCTAGTTGAAAATCCACAGAATCACTTAGCTGGTACCGCTATGCCTCGTGTAGGTGTTACGCAAGAGTCTATGGATAAAATTATAGAGCACATGGAAAATGTTGGTGATACTAAACGTCACGAGAGAGAAGCAGTAGGTAAAAATGTTATGATTTACATTATAATCTTCGCTATCTTGGCACTTCTTTGGAAAAAACAAGTTTGGAAAGAGTTAAAGTAATTTAACTCTCAAACTTTCTACAAAGGCTAAAACTCTTTTGAGTTTTAGCCTTTTTTTTTAACTCTGTCATACTAAACTCTTTAACTCCGTCATTCTCAACTTGATTGGGAATCTAGTTGTTAGTAAGTTGTAGCTAGATTCCCAATCAAGTTGAGAATGACAGTAGTGTGAAATTTAAATACCATCTGCTATAATTGCCCCATGAGATTCAGAAAACTAAAAAAACAATCAAAAACTAAACAAGACCAGCTAATAAAACAAAAAATAACACTCCATTACGCAACTATTCCAGATAGAATAAAAGCCTTTATAACAGATATGTTTATGATATATGTTCCTATTCTTTACATTATTACATACGTTGTTATGGGTGGTAAGGATGAATTTCAGTCTTCTGATATTGCTCCATTTATAGGAGTACTTCTATATGGAATCATTTATGTACTATTTCTATGGAAGTCTGGACAAACCCCAGGGAAAAGGGCTTATGAGATGAAAGTAGTAGATTTTAAAACAGGAGATAAGATAACTCTTAGTCAAGCTATACTGCGTTTCATAGGCTTTTTGTTTAGTGCTACTATACTTATAGGGTTAATCTTCCCTTTTTACAGAAAAGACAAACGTGCACTACATGATTTAATAGCAAATACAGTAGTAATCCCCGTAAAATAGGTAAAAAAACACTATATATAAGCTAAAACTATAGTATAGTGCTACAAATGTAAACATACTGTTAATAAAGTGCTAAGTTTAAACTTAGATTAAATTTTCTAGCTATATAATGAGTATGTAAATAAATTTATCACATCTTTGGAAGTGATAGTGAAATAACAGTTGTTGTTATTTTGCTATCACTTCTACGAAAGTGGTAGATTAAACAAAACAGGAGAAAATGAATGAAAAAAATTATATTATCTGTAGCTGTTGCTGCAATGGCACTTAGTACTACTGCATCTGCATTAGAGGACATTAAAGTTAGCGGTCAGGCGAAACTTTGGTATGAGACGAGTGATACTGATACTCTTGCTGGTGGTAATGCAAATGGTGGTGATCAAGATTTATTCCATAAAGATAGTTCGGGTGCTGATATTGTATTCAAACTAGGTATGACTGGTAAGCAAGGGAATGTTGGTTTTGGTGCTGAAATGACTCAAGTATCTACTATGGGTCTTGAAAATGTTTTAGTTTCTACTACTCGTAATGATGAAGGTGGAAATCCAGCTGCTTATGTAAGTAAAGCGTATTTCACTGCTCCTATAGCTGGCGCCACTCTTAAAATGGGTCGTCAAGAGTTAAATACTCCATTACTATACACTGAAAAATGGAATGCTGTACAAAATAACTTTGATGCTGCTGTTGTAATTGTTCCAGCAACTGCTGATTTAACAATCATCGCTGCTTATGCAGGTCAAACTAATAATGGTGATGTTGGTCCAGCTTGGAAAGCAGGTGCTAATTTTAATCAAATTGGTACACAAGGTTCTTATGCTCTAGGTGCAATGTACAAAACTGATGATGTTGGTGTAAACGTTTGGGCTTATGAAGTTTCAGGTCTTGCATCTGCTGTATGGGCTGATGCTGCTTTAAAAGCAGGTCCAGTTGCTGTTAAAGCTTATGCTGGTATAGTTATGCCTAATGGTAGTGGTACAGGAGCTGGTGATGATACAACTGGTTTTGCTTTAAGTGCTGGCATGAAAACTGGTCCAGTTAACTTATTTGTTGCTGGTTCAATGATGTTAGAAGATGGTAGTATCGCTCTTGCCAACTTTGCAACAGGTGGTAAGAAAACTAAACTACCAACTGCTGGTGTTTATACTGATGGTGTATACATCGCTCAACCAGACTCAGTTGCTGTTAAACTTAAAGCTTCTGGTAAACTAGGTTCTACTGGTTTAGCACTTCAAGCTGTAATGAATACAAATGATACAACTGCTTCAAAAGAGACTACTGAAGTTGATTTAATTATTTCTCAGAAATTAGGAGACTTTAAATTAAAAGGTATCTTAATGCACCGTTCATTTGATTTAGATGCACTTGATGATACAAATGGTGGTATCCACGCTCGTGTTATCGCTTCTGTAAACTTCTAAGAAATTTTTTTCTTTTAAGTTTTTCAGATTTATCTGAAAGCTGCAAAATTTTCCAAGCTTCGGCTTGGAAACTCTTTTTATAATAACCCCCTAAAACTTTTAACTTTTTATATCAAACTTTACTCTTTTTATGTATAATATCCATCTATGCAAGTAAACTAATATAAAGTAGAAAGAATGACAAGAATTAAAATTCAGTATACTAAATCACTAAATAATTTAAGTAAAAAAACTCTCTTAATCATAACTCTCTTAGCCTTGAGTACAATATTTACAGCCTGTGGGAAGATTCCATTTGAAAAACAGAAACCGATGAGTAGTGCAGCCCTGGTATATGTCTATTTATCTATGGATAGTGGAATAAATGATACTAATAGAATGCCAAATTATGTAGTTGGAATAAATGGAAAAAACACAGAAGGTTCTATAGAATATGGAACTTATAAATACTTCAACTTAAAGCCAGGACAGATAACTATTTCTGCTACAAGAAGTGATATAGAAAAACAAGATATCAAACTTAATTTAGATGCTGGAAAAATATACTACCTTAGAATTCAAAGTTTCTCAGATGATTTTGCTAAGTTTGAGATAAAACAAGTAAATTCAAATGAAGCGTACGCTGAACTCAAGGATACCACTTTAGCAGATAAGTTTGAAAGATCTCAAAACATGATTTCTGAGTTAATATCTTCATCATCAGATGAACCAGAAGTTCTTAAAGAGGGAGCTATCGAGTCTACATTAACACAGTCAATATCAAAAATGGATGAGATTCAAAAAGCTTACGATATGAAAACCAAAGGTATGCTGAGCGAAGATGAGTTTAAGGCTATAAAAGCTGAAATTTTAGCGAAATAGTATGAAATTATTACTCCTGCTTCTTAGCGCTTTACTCTTTGTCTCATGCTCAAATATGACTGTAGGATTTGAAGAAGATAGCCCTTTTTACAGTGCCCCATTGATAGATACACGAGCTGACACAGATTCACAAGAGAGAGAGACTACTAAAGCTAAAGTGGAAAAAGAAGAAGCTACGAATCAAGAGTCCCAAACTACCTTTACATATGAAAGAGATGATGATTAAACTCTAACTGACTTACATCAATCTCTTTTTCAACTCCAATAGATATAATACATCCATATTTTAGATTCCAAATTAAATTGGGAATGACAAGGTTATAAAATGCTAATAGATAGCTATGATAGAGTAGTTGATTACCTAAGAGTTTCAGTAACAGAACGCTGTAACTTTAGATGTCAATACTGTATGCCAGAGAAGCCATTTTCATGGGTTCCAAAAGAGAATTTACTAACATTTGAAGAGCTTTTTGAGTTTATGAAAGTGGCTATTGATGAGGGTGTTAAAAAGATTCGTATCACTGGGGGAGAGCCACTTCTGCGTGAAGACTTAGATAAGTTTATCAAGATGATTTATGATTATGAACCTTCTATTGACCTCGCTATGACTACTAACGCTTTTTTACTTAAAGGAACTGCACAAAGACTTAAAGATGCAGGTCTCAAACGTATCAATGTGAGTATAGATACTCTTAAACCTGAAATAGCACAAGAGATAGCTGGAAAAGATGTTCTTAAAAATGTTTTAGAAGGTGTTGAGGAAGCTCGTAAAGTAGGACTCAAAGTAAAAGTAAATATGGTTCCAATGAAGAACATGAACTTTGATGAGATTATAGATGTTTTAGAGTACTGCAAAGAGCGAAACATGAGCATCAGATTTATAGAGTATATGGAAAATGCTCACGCTAAAGCTGATATAGCAGGAGTGAAATCTCCAGAACTTTTAACAAAACTTAGAGAGCATTATGAGTTTAGTGATGATGGTTTTGATGGCTCATCACCTTCTCACTACTTTACTATGAAAGATGGTTACAGATTTGGAATTATCGAACCTTATGAAGATGATTTTTGTAAAAAGTGTAATCGTATAAGACTGACTGCTGAGGGTAAACTAATACCTTGTCTTTACTTTGATGAAGCGATGTCTATTGCAGAGTCTATCAAAGCTGGAGATATAAAAGGTGCAGCAGCAGTACTTAAAGAAGTAGTAAGAACTAAACCTGAAAAAAATCGCTGGGGTGGAGAAGATGGTGAAGCTTCATCTCGCGCTTTTTATGAGACAGGTGGCTAAAAATTGTTATACCTTGTAGAACATTTTTATAGTATTCAAGGTGAGGGAAAATACACAGGAACACCTTCACTTTTTTTCCGTTTTGGCGGATGTAATATGAAATGTGAAGGCTTCGGCTGTGTAGAGAGTGCGCCAGATGGAAGTGAAGTTCTTGGATGTGACACAGTGTATGCTGTAAACAGAGAACACTTTTCACAAAACTGGATACCAATCACTTCGCCCCAAGAGCTTTTAAATGTTTTAGATATATATGAACTTCCAAACGCAGTAGATATTGTATTAACTGGTGGTGAACCTCTTATATATGCTAATGATGAAATATTTGTAAGTTTTCTAGAGTCATTGATAAAAAATGGACATCAGATTACATTTGAGACAAATGCTTCAATTGCCGTAGATTTTCTTAAATATCCAGTTTACAAAGAGTGTATATTTGCACTTTCTGTGAAGTTGTCAAATTCGAATGAACCACTTACAAAGCGTGTTCGCGGAGATATTATCTACTCTATTGCATCTAAGGCTAAAGAGGCATTTTTTAAGTTCTCTATTGATGCTGAGTCTATTACCTTAGGCTTAGAAGATGAGATATCAGAGATAATAATTCATGCTCCTAAAACAAAAGTCTACTGTATGCCTCTTGGTGGCAACAAAGAAGAGGTTGAACTCAACACTGAACCACTTATAGAATTTTGTAAAGCCAAAGGTTATAATTTTTCTGATAGACTTCACATAAGAATTTGGGATATCAATAAAGGCGTATAATATTGTTACTTGATTCCCAGTTAAGCTGAGAATCTAGTTTAAGTAAGGAATCTAGATGATAATACGAAAACTTTTTAAATTTGAAAATGCACATATAGTGAGAGGTTGTTCAAGTGTTAAGTGTAGAAGCTCACTTCATGGACACTCTTACAAGATAGAACTTCTTTTTGAATCAAACTTTTTAGATAATGGTCAGATGGTCTATGACTTTGGATTAATGAAGCAAAATATGAAAGCTTTAGTTGAGAGTTTTGATCATGCTATCGCGTTTTGGAGTGAAGATTCTCCTGAGTATATAGATGATATGAAAAGACATTCTCAACGATGGGTAGAACTTCCTGTGTCTCCATCTGCTGAGCAGTTCTCACGTGTTATTTTCCTTATGATAGACAAACTGCTAAGACTTACTAATGCTAAAAATGGTGAGAAAGAGGTAAAACTCTTTAGTGTAATAGTTCATGAAACCGACACTGGCTATGCACAGTGTTTTCTTGATGATGCTTACTCACAAAATATGGGTATTATTAATCTTGATGAGATTGTTTTCTCAGACGAAGTGAAAAATGATTGGGATGACAGTGAACTTTGGGAAAAAATAAAACGTTCTGAGAAGTTTGTGAACCCTAAAGAGGTTTAAAGGGACGTCATCCTCAGCTTGACTGGGGATGACGGGCTTGTGAAGTTTTAGTTAGTCACTAGACTCTTCATCTCACGTGAGGTGAAACTAAATTTTGTAGGAATTACTTTTACCTTAGATTCACTCTCTAAAAATCCACACTCTTCGCTAATCATTATGTACCCGTTTGCATTTGCAAGAGGTGACACCATACCTGGTGCAAAATGCTCGCATACTTCAAAATACTCACCATCAAAATATCCAGGAACAAGAGTTCTTCTACCTGCTCTTAGCTTGTAATCATTTTTTATTTTTGCATTAATTGTATTTAAAAATCTAGATCTATCTCCGCTTATTGCAAGTATGATACTTTGACCAAAGAGTTCAAAATTTAGTGCTGCTGCTAGTGGGTTTCCTGGAAGATTTAAGATGATGGTATCCCCAATTTTACCAAATGTAGTTGGTTTGCCTGGTTTAATCTCTATCTTGTCAAAGAGTATCTCATATCCAAATTCACCAAAGGCTTCTTTTGTAAAATCAGCATCTCCAACACTCACTCCACCAGAAGTAATGATTATGTCACTATCAAGTGCACTTTTAATATGAGCTTTAATATCTTCTAGTGTGTCGATAGATGTCCCGATAAAATCTACTTCACAGCCAAGCTCCGCAGCACGTGCTAAAAGAGTAGGAGTATTAGTATTGTAAAGTTGGTGAGCTTCAACTTGTTCAAAATGCATCTTAAGCTCATTTCCAGAGGCAAAGAGTGCAACTTTTGGACGTTTATGAACTTTGATGTGACTAATACCTTGAGATGCTAAAAGAGTTATTTTGTGAGCGCTTAATCTATCTCCTCGCTGAAGAAGCTTTTCTCCCTTTTTAATATCTTCACCACAGAGTCTTATATGTTTAGAGATAGTCAGGTTTTCTGGTAAAGTAACACCATTATCGCAAGCAGTAGTGTCTTCGATAGGAACAATACATTGTGTTCCCATAGGAATTCTGGCACCAGTCATAATTTTAATGGCGTTTGAGGCACTTAACTCCTCTTTTGAATCATCTCCTGCAAAAATTGTATGTGATACTTTTACATCTTGACCGCTGTCAACTACTTTTACAGCATACCCATCCATAGCAGAGTTATCATAGGGAGGCAGATTATGTGTGGCTATTATATTTTCAGCTAGAACTGAGTTTAAAGCCTCTTCGATTGGTACGATTTTTAGCGATTTTTGTTTGATATTTGTATAGATTAACTCGAGTGCTTTTTCAACTGTAACTGCCATAATTTAGTGCCCCTATCTTTAATAAGGTTATTATATTATAATTTCGGCATGAATGAAATGTATAGTATGGGTTTATCAATCCACAGTATCAGCGGTATCGCACTTGTAGGCATAATATTTTTAAATATATTCATGTTGAGAATAGCTAAAGATTTACAAAAATATAAAAGATTAATGAGTATATTTTTACTTCCGCTGACGGCTACAGTTTTAGGTTTAGAGATTTTTACTGGTATTATTATGATGGCTGCGAAGCATTTAGACTTTACAATAGCGAATATTGTGATGATTGCAATCTCTATACTTTTAATACTTTTAGAAGTAAAAAGAGCTAAGAGTTTAAAGTATATGAATCCTAATAAACAGAGAAGTTTAGAAGCTTACAAAGGTTATGCTATTAAACTACTTTATATAGAAGTTGCTTGGACTTTGGTTATATTTATCTGGATGTGGTTGATTTGATATATATTCTGCATGAAAACGCAGGTAAGAGCCAAATAACTCTAAAGGGTGATTTGCATAAATATCTCATCAAAGTTCGTCGTCATGTTGAGGGTGATGAACTTAGTTTTCGTACTAAAGAAGATATAAAAACACTACATCACTATAAAATAATCAATGTAGATGGTAGAAGTTTAGATGTGGAGTTAATGTCATCTAAAGTAGAAGAAGTGAAAGCTACAAAAGAGCTACATATCGCTTGGTGTGTAATAGACTCAAAGTCAATAGAGAAAGTTTTACCATCGCTCTGTGAAATAGGAGTTAGTAAAATCTCTTTTATATATTGTGATAGAAGTCAGAAGAATTTTAAACTTGATTTTAATCGTATGAATAGAATAATTGAAGCTTCGATGGGGCAGAGTGGTCGAACTAGGATTATGGAGTTTGATACATACAAAAATATAGCTGCGTTTATATCTGAGTTTCCTAATACAAAAGTTTTTGATTTTACAGATAAAATTTTAAGTGGTGAGAGTGATTTTACAAGAGTTCTTATAGGATGTGAGGGTGGTTTTTCTAAAGATGAAAAAGAGCTTTTAAAAAGCCAAGAAGTTTTTAGATTAAACACTCCAATGGTACTGCGCTCTGAGTCTGCTGTGATGGCAGTTGCTTCAAAGATATTACTATAGAACGCTAATCAAGCAAAGCCCGATTAACTACGCTAGCCGCTAAGGCACTAAAGCTATCTCAGATGAGATAGAGCAAAAATTTGCTTCAATTTTAACTTTAAGAATATTTTAGATATAATTCGAGTTCTAAAAATCTGCCCCCATACGGATTTAAAAAATATATAGATATACGCACCGAGACGTGTATCAAAAGGCAAAAAAATGAAAAAAGATTTACACCCAGAATTTGTAACTTGTACTGTAACATGTGCTTGTGGAAATAGTTTTGAAAACAAAGCTGCTCAAGATACTTTAAAAATTGATATCTGTAATGAGTGTCACCCATTCTTCACAGGTTCTGAGCGTATGGTTGATACTGCTGGACGTATCGAGAAATTTAACGCACGTTACGCTAAAAAATAATCTCTAAAATAAATCAATGAATTTTCTCGCCAAAGGCGTAGCTTTAGTGACTGAAGCTATTCTGGATGTGTTCAGAGTAGGTGAGAAATGCTAACAATGGTACCTACTCCCATAGGTAACATAGGCGACACCTCACTTAGAGCCATTGAGCTTCTACGTGAGGCTGATATACTCCTTTGTGAAGATACGCGAGTCACAAAAAAATTAATCCACATACTTAAAGAACGTTACAACACTGCGTTTAAAGAACATCAAGAATTTATTTCACTTCACTCACACAATGAAAAATCTTTTGTTGAAAAATTAGAACCATCTTTTTTTGAGCAAAACATTGTTTATGTAAGTGATGCAGGTATGCCAGGGATTAGTGATCCTGGACAGATTTTGGTTCGATACTGTATTGATAATGGGGTTGAGTTTGATATATTACCGGGTGCAAATGCTCTGCTTACTGCGTTTGTTGCAAGTGGATTTATAGAGACCCAGATGCTCTTTTTTGGCTTTTTAGATCATAAGGGTAGTAGTCGAAGTGCAGGGCTTCAAAAAGCACTTCATAATGGCTTTACAACTATACTGTACGAATCACCTCATAGATTAGAGAAATTACTTTTAGAGATAGGTAAAGAAGAGCCCTTACGTGAGATATTTTTAGCAAAAGAGCTTACTAAAAAGTATCAAAACTATTTCCATGGAACTGCAGGAGAGATTTTAGAAAAACTCTCAGGTAATTATCGTGGAGAGTGGGTTGTTGTTTTAAGTGCTGGAGATGTTCAAGCTGACTCTGCAGTAAGTCAAAAAGATATACTTGAATTAAATCTACCAAAGAAAGTACAAGCAAAGTTAATTAGTAAAATAACTGGTGAAAATACAAAAGCTTGCTACCAAAGACTGTTAAATAATTAATATTAACAATTTTATAACTTTTTTTAGCTAGAATACCCTATGTTAATTTATGCAAAGCAACCAATATATTATTTAATAGAAAATTACCCAAATAAAATCAAAACTCTCTACCTTGCAAAAGAGCTTGAGAAAAAAGAGTATTCTCGCCTTATGAAGATGGGATTTGAAGTAAAGCGCATCCCTAATGAAGCGGCACAAAAGATGTGTAAAAATGCCTCTCATCAAGGTTTTTTGGCTGAAGTGGAAGATTATAAGTTACAGCCTTATGACTTCTTTTTCGAGAAAAAATCTGTTTTAGTACTCTCTGGCGTAACAGATGTGGGAAATATTGGTGCACTTGTTAGAAGTGCTTATGCTTTAGGTGTTGATGCAATCATCGCTTGTGGCGTAAAACAACTCCCGATGGAAACTATTCTTAGAACAAGTACAGGTGCTCTGTATGATATGCCTTTTGCAATTGAGAATAATGTTCATGATGTCTTAAATGACTTGAAAATGTCTGGTTTTACTACTTATGGTGCAGATATGAGTGGAATGGATATTAGAGAAACTCGAATTGATAGGAAAAAAGTTTTAGTTTTAGGAAGTGAAGGGGAAGGTTTGACTTCTCGCGTGGTTTCTAAACTAGATTGTGCTGTTAGCATCAAGATGTCACATGAGTTTGACTCACTAAATGTGAGTGTAGCAGGTGCTATTTTGATGGATAGGATGCGAGAAAACTAATGAGGAGATGGCTGTGAGTGAAGAGTTAGATTTACTACGTGAGATAGGTGCCCAAAAGATTTATGAAGATACTCATATCTCCTTAAAGCATGCACAAGGTGTTATTCATGAAAGTTTTGAGGGCTTAACAAAGGTTCAGTTTTTAGGATTTATATCAATTTTAGAAAGAGAGTATAAACAAGACTTGAACACGTTAAAAGAGAAAGGTTTAGCATATTTTGAAGATGAGCCTGTAAAAGAAGTCTCTACTACTAATGTATTTATTGAATCCCCAAGAGCTAAAAGTTCAGCACAAATTTATATTGTCGTTGCGCTATTTGTATTTATTTTAGTGGCTTATTTTACTATAGGTGGTGATTCACAAACACCCCAAGCAGTAAAAATAGACAATTCTGCAATAGTTAATGCTCAAAAAAATATAAACCCTAAAGCATATGAGTCAAATACTTCTGATTTAAATGATACCATACCTTTAGTGGTTGTTGAAGAAGTAGAGCCTGTTATTGTTCCACCATCACTTAGAATTATTGCAAAGTCTAAACTATGGGTAGGCTACATAAATAGAACTGAAGATATTAAAAAACAAACTATAATTAAAGAGAGTTTAGATCTTGATCCAAGTAAAGAGTGGCTTCTCTCTTTAGGTCATGGACATGTAGATATAGCAATAAATGGTGAATTACATGAGTTTAGCTCACCAAATAATATTAGATTTTTATATAAAGATGGTGAACTAAAGAAGTTGACTTTTAGAGATTTTAAGATACTTAATGAAGGGCGTACATGGTAAAAATAGTTTTATCATTTTTACTTGTTTTTTCGTTCTCTTTTGCAGCGGATGAGATGGATGAAGTTGTAGAGTCAAATGATAATAATTTAACAATAAAGATAAAAAGTTTTTTAGATACTAAAGTGTATGAACAAAACGAAGCTTTTGTAAATGTTATTTTTGAGCCAGAGTCTGATTTTTATCAAAATGAGAGAGTTGATGTTGTTAAAGTAGTAGAAACTCTTAAAGAAAATGGTTTGTTAAATCTATTTTTCAAAACGCCAAGAGAGATACAACTTAACTTTAAAACAAGTGGATCACCACTGTTCTTTGTAAAGTTAATGGGTGATGCTCTTAGAAATATAGGCTATTATCGTTATGTTACAACGGCTTCAAATCTTAACTCTTCAGAGTTTACTTGGAGTATAAAACTAACGTCCGAGTATGCAACAGATCCTCTAGTCTTACAAACTGAGTTAAATAAAAGTGGCTCTAATATTATAAATATAGATAGAACATCTGCAACTGAGTGGACTTATATTGTAGATATGGGCGGTAGTTTTTTAAATCTTGTAGAGTTAGAGAATAAGCAAGAAATTAAATTAAAACGTTCACTTTATGCTCACTGGCTCAATGTAGCAAAGATTGAAAAACTTAAAATTGTTAGTTCTAGAAGAAATAACTGGTATCCATATATTGCATATTATGACTCTTCTCTTCACCTTTTAAAAGTAATAAAAGAGGATGAAAGATATAGCAGTATGAAGTTAGAGATTCCAAAACAGGCTAAATATATTAAGATATCTGACCTTTACTCTCTTAAAAATGTTAAAGATGAGCTAACGCTTCACCCCTCTGGCGTAAGATAGTTAAACTTCTTATCTTTCTCTAAATATTTTTCGCTAAAATAGCATTAATAATTAACTAGGGACTGAATAATGTTTGATGAAATCCAATTTGATAGAATGAATAGACTTCCGAAGTATGTTTTTGCGGAAGTAAATGATCTTAAAATGGCAGAGCGTAGAGCAGGAGCCGATGTAATAGATTTTTCTATGGGTAATCCTGATGGAGATACTCCAGAGCATATTCGTGAGAAACTTGTAGAGTCTGCTAAAAAAACTAAGACTCATGGTTACTCAACTTCAAAAGGTATACCAAAACTTCTTATGGCTATATCCGACTGGTATAAAAGAAGATATGGTGTTGATTTAGACCCTATGACAGAGTGTGTTGCCACTATGGGTTCAAAAGAGGGTTATGCTCACTTGGCATATGCTATAACAAACCCAGGTGATATCGCTGTTGTTCCAGATCCTACTTATCCGATTCACTCTTATGCATTTATATTGGCTGGTGGAAATGTTGTCAAGTTTGGAATTGATTTTAATGATAAGTATGAGATAAATGAAGATCACTTTTTTGAAAACTTAGAGCGAGTTTTTAAAGAGACTTCACCTCGTCCAAAGTATGTTCTTGTAAACTTCCCACACAACCCATCAACTGCAACAGTTTCTCAAGAGTTCTATGTAAGACTTGTAGCAATGGCTAAAAAGGAGAGATTTTATATCATCTCTGATATCGCTTATGGCGATATAACTTTTGGTGGTTATGTAACACCATCAATTATGAGTGTACCTGGTGCTAAAGATGTAGCAGTTGAGTCTTTTACACTTTCTAAATCTTATAATATGGCTGGTTGGCGTGTAGGTTTCTTTGTAGGAAACAAAAAATTAATCGGTGCACTTCAAAAAATTAAATCATGGTTGGATTATGGAATGTTTACTCCTATCCAAGTTGCAGCTACTGTTGCACTTAATGGTGACCAGCAGTGTGTGAAAGATATCACAGATAAATATGACCATCGTCAAGATGTTCTTATCGAAGCATTCACTCGTGCGGGATGGCCGATGCATAGAAACCAAGCAAGTATGTTTGTTTGGGCTAAAATTCCAAAATGCGTAGAGCATTTAGGTTCATTAGAGTTCTCTAAAAGACTTTTAAAAGAGGCACAAGTTGCAGTGGCTCCGGGAATTGGTTTTGGTGAGTATGGCGAGAATTATGTTCGTATCGCTTTAATAGAAAACGACAACCGTATCCGTCAAGCTGCAAGAAATGTTAAAGAGTTTTTAAAACAATTTGATTGTGAAGAAGGAAAATAATGATTAAAGTTGGGATAATTGGCGTTGGAACTGTAGGAACTAGCGTAGCTCAAATTTTAAAAGATAACTCTGATGTTATTTTTGCTCGTGCTGGTCAAGAGATAATAGTTAAGAGTGGTGTAGTTAAAAACCTTAGTAAAGACAGAGGTTTAGATATCATTATTACTGATAATGTGGATGATGTATTAAATGATCCAGAGATTGATATTGTTGTTGAACTTATGGGTGGGGTTGAAGAGCCTTTTGAAGTAGTTCAACGTGCATTAAAGTCTGGCAAAGCTGTTGTTACTGCAAATAAAGCACTGTTAGCATATCACCGTTATGAGCTTCAAGAGATGGCTGGGACAATAGCATTTGAATACGAAGCTGCAGTTGCTGGCGGTATTCCAATTATTAACGCTCTTCGTGATGGACTTTCAGCTAATCATATTGAGTCTATCATGGGAATCATGAATGGTACTTGTAACTACATGATGACTAAGATGACAAATGAGGGTGTTGCTTACGATGACATTTTAAAAGAGAGCCAAGAGTTAGGTTACGCAGAAGCTGACCCTAGTTTTGATGTTGGTGGATATGATGCGGCTCATAAACTTCTAATCCTTGCTTCAATCGCTTATGGCATTGATGCTAAGCCTGAAGATATTTTAATCGAGGGTATCGAGAATGTTACTCAAGAAGATATCGCCTTTGCTAAAGAGTTTGGTTACGCTATAAAACTACTTGGTATTGCTAAAAAAGATGCAAATCAAGTTGAACTTCGTGTTCATGCTTGTCTTATTAAACAAGAAGAAATGATTGCTAAAATAGATGGTGTAATGAACGGTATCTCAGTTGTTGGAGATAAAGTTGGTGAAACACTTTACTACGGTCCTGGTGCTGGTGGAGATGCAACAGCATCTGCGGTAGTAGCGAATATCATTGACATTGCAAGAAGTGGTAAAACTGCTCCAATGCTAGGTTTTGATAAGCCTTTAGAGGGAAAACTAACTCTAAAATCCACTGATGATATTAACTCAAAATACTATCTTCGTATCAATGTTTCAGACCGTGCAGGAGTACTTGCTAAGATTATGAAAATTTTTGAAGAGCATAATATTTCAGTTGAGACAATGCTGCAACGTCCAGCTTCAACAAACTCTGCAAATCTTCTTATCTCTACTCATATTGCATTAGAAAAAGATGTTCAGGCTATGATGAAAAAATTAGAATCACTTGATTTTATAAATGTAGCTCCTGTCATGATTAGGATAGTTTAAAAGGCTCATTTTGAGAATCTTAATTACAGGTGCAAGTAGTGGATTAGGCGAGGAATTAGCTCGTCAATACGCCACGAAAAATAATGAACTAATTCTTCTTGCTAGACGTGAGGAGAGACTCTTCAAACTTCGTAGTGAACTCTTTGAAAAATGTCAAAGTGTTGATATTATTGTAGCTGATGTTACTGCGTTTAAAGAGCTTCAAGAAAAGATAAAATCAATCGGTAGTGTTGATATGGTTATACTAAATGCAGGTATATCTTTGGGGCATGGCAGTGATATCCCAACTATAGAAGAGTTTAAAAATCTTTACGATGTAAATGTTCTCTCAAATCATGCAATTTTAGAAATATTACTACCGCATTTTAAAGAACAACAGAGCGGAAAAATAGTTTTTATCTCATCTTTAGCTTCACTCTTTTCTATGCCAAGCTCAAAAGTTTACAGTTCATCTAAACGTGCTCTTAATGCCTATGCCGAAGGAATTAGATATAAGTACAAAAAAGATGGTATTAAAGTAATAAACATACTTCCAGGATTTATAAAGTCAGAACTTACAGATAAAAATGAGTTTAATATGCCTTTTTTACTTGAAACTGATGATGGTGTAAAGCGTATTATGAAAGCAATAGAAAAAGAGAAAAGAGTCTACGCATTTCCGCTTAGATTTTATTTAATCATTTCATTTTTAAACCTACTTCCACACTTCTTAAGAGAGAAAATTGTAGAATCATTATGATTCACGCCAAATGCAACAAAGTCACATTTGACTACGCTAGCCGCTATGGCACTAAAGCTAACCACCGTATGGTGGTAGAGAATTTTTAAATGGGATTTTTATGGAAAATATTGTAACAATTGATAGCGTTTGTACATACTGTGGTGTTGGTTGCGATATAGCAGCAAATGTAGACACTAAAGAGAATAAGATTGTAAAGATTTTTGCTCATCCTGATGGTGTTGTATCTCAAGGTAAACTATGTATCAAAGGTAAATATGGCTTTGATTTTGTTGATGCAGATGACAGACTTCGTATCCCTCGTATAAGAAAATCTTGGTTAGAAAAAAATCCAGCTATCAAAAAAGTTATTGCCTCGACACTTGTTGATTTAGATGAGACTTGGTTTGAGACTGACTTAGAGAGTGCTACAACTGCTTGTGCTATGAAGATGAAAGAGACACAAAAGAACTACGGTCGTAAGTCCATCTGTTCTATCGGTGGGGCAAGAAGTTCATGTGAAAGTGCTTATCTTTTTCAAAAGTTTACTCGCCATACTCTGAACTCTCCACACGTTGACAACTGTGCTAGAGTTTGTCACTCGCCATCACTGAGTGGTATGAAAGTTACAATCGGTGAGGGTGCTGCAACAAATCCTTACAATGATATTTATAATGCAGAGTTTATGATAGTGATAGGCTCTAATACAACCGAAGCACATCCTATTATTGCAAATCGTATCATCGATGTAGCCCGTGATCATGATAACCTAGCTGTTTTTGATGTACGTGAGATTAAGCTTCATCGTTTTTCAAAATACAAGGCGATTATGCCACACGAAGCGAATCTCTTAACTCTTAATATGCTTGCGTATGTCATTATAGATGAAGAGTTATATGATGATAGTTTTGTAGAAGACAGAACTAAAGGATTTCTTGAGTTTAAAGAAAAAATCATGAATGATCCCTATGCAAATCCAGATTATTATCAGGAAATAGAAGGATATGAGTACCTTACAAAGATGATTAAAAAAGTGGCTCGTGAGTATGCTCTTAAAAAATCAATGATATTTTGGGGACTTGGAATTACTGAGCATATTGATGGTTCTTATGCTGTAATGGCTATGGTTCATCTTGCACTTATGACAGGAAACGTTGGAAAAGCCGGAGCTGGTCTTATGCCTCTTCGTGGACAAAATAATGTTCAAGGAACTTGTGATATGGGTATGCTTCCATACTTTGCACCTGATTATCAAGAGCCTAAAGAAGTTGGTCTTATGACTCCTCAGTTAGTTGATGAGATGCTTGAAGATAGAGTAAAAGTGGTACTTAATATAGGTGAAGATTTAACGCATATTCATCCAAATCTTAACAAAATAGACCGTGCATTTGAGAAGCTTGATATGATTTTTGTTCAAGAGTTGTTTATGACTGATATCGCTAACAAAGCAGATATAGTTGTAGGTGTGAAATCGGCTTATGAGAAAACTGGTGTTTATGTAAACGCAATGAGAAGATTGCACCTCTCTCAACCTTTAGTAAAATCAGACCTACCTGATGACTGGGAAGTTCTTCAACTACTTGATAATAAAATGGGTGGAGATGCTAACTATAAATCTTCAAAAGATGTTTGGGATGAGGTAAAAACTGTAGCTTATAGACGTTTTAGCGGAGCTGATTATCATAGACTTGAGAAGCATCGTAAACGTGGACTTCAGTGGCCAGTACATACGGAAGATACACCGATATTACACCAGTTAGACTTTAGGACAGATGATGGCTACGGACACTTTAAATATAACCAGTACAAACTTCGTGGAATGATTCAAGAAATTCGCGAGAAAAAACTTACAGGTTATCACTTATCAACTGGTAGAACACTAGCTCACTACAATAATGCAGCACAAACATCAAGAAGTGAAAATCTCATGAAACGCTATGAAGAAGATGTTTTACTTGTGTGTGAAGATGATGCAGCAGACTTTACAAGTGAGAGGGTGATACTAAGAAGTGAGTTTGGTGAAACTACTCCACTAACTATTAAAATTACAGATAAAGTACAGCCAAAGACACTTTTTTCAACTTTTCACCATGCAAAATCTAAGATAAATGCACTCTTTGGAGATGCGTGTGATGAGGTCATCTTAACTGCTGCGTTTAAGACTATTAAAGTTGAAGTAATTAATTGTTAATTTATTTTAAAGGATGGATTATAAATTTAATCCATCTTGATATTTGCCTAAGATATTTATAATAATTTTTCTCATCTTTTTCTCATCATCGTTTGAAATATACTCATACTTTGTAATAATCTCTTCATAAATTTTAGTAGATTTTATCTCGTTGTAGCCTTTTCTTGTTGATATCCTCTGCTCAACTGGAATTAGTGAATCAAAATAATCTCTTTTCCCTCTTATGGTATTTGGCTTAACATTTAAAACATCACCAAGTGCATCTATCGCTTTAGCAGAGCTAAGATGTAAACCAAAAAGATATTCATGGTCAAATCTACTGAGGTAGTAAGCTATAGTTAATAAATCTTTATTTGATATATGTGGTTCTTCATTGTCTTGAAGTATATATATACTTGCAACCCCTAGTACTCCAGCTGCTAACATTCCCATTGGTCCTGCTTTCATTAAAGCTCTGGCACCTGCAGAAGCAGTCATGCCAGCTGCAACTGCATTTAAAGTTTTTGAACTTTGACTGGATTTAGTATTTTTTATATGGTTTTCTAAAGCACCGAACATTGAAAAAAGTTCAAGTTTATCTTCCATATCAAAAGAGCCATTTTGCAATGATTCTTTTAGTATATTCTCTATGTCATTTAGTGCTGAAGATAGTTCATCATCAAAACTAAGAGAATTTTTTACAGCTCCAAACCTAGATGCTATTTCGAATATATCATTATCAATATACTCTTTTTTTAGGATTGACTTTAAGTCTGATATATCTTTTAAAGTATTAATAATTAAATTCCTTAATTAAGTCGATAAGCATACTTATATATTTATTTAATATGCTTTTAATTATTATAATGGAATAATTCTAAATATAGCTTTAGAAAGGTCTATAATATGAATTTTAATGAAGAACTAAATAATTTAGTCAAGGCGAATGTAGCATCTATATATATCCAAAGTTTTGAATGGCAGAGATTTCAAGCAAAGATTAGAAAAATAGCCCAAAATCAGAAGAAGATACTATTTTATTTTAATAATGTCGATAAGTTAAGAGAATTAGACTTTGAAAACAAAGAATTTATTTTAGTAGAAGAAAAAGAGACCATAGCAGATATCTTTGAGAGTATTGAAGAAAAAGCTATTTATGTATTTGAAGAGATGCATGAAGATTTTACTATGGGTGATAAAGGTGATATTTTAAGATATAAGTTTGCACTTAGAGAGTTTAAAAAGAAAAAATCTACTTTAATACTATTTTCTTCAATTTTAGAAATACCAAAAGAGCTTGAAAAAGAGTTAATGATAGTTGATATGCCTCTACCAGAGTTGAGTGATTTTGAAAAACTTTTTAAAAAACTGGCAAAAGAGTTTAACATACCAAGTTCTATAGATATAGGAATACTAAAGTCACTTTTAGGTTTAACTATTGAAGAGGCAACCAATGCCATATCTAAGGCTATAGCACAAAAAGGAAAGTTGAGTAAAGATGAGATAGGAATATTAATATCTCAAAAAGAACAAATTATTAAAAAATCAGGACATCTTGAATATTTTCACCCTAAAGATAGCATGGACTCTATTGGTGGGCTTGATAACTTAAAAGCTTGGTTAAAAACAAGATATAAAGCTTTCTCTCAAAATGCTAAAAAATATAAATTAAAATCTCCAAAAGGGATAATGCTTCTAGGAATACCTGGAACAGGAAAATCATTATCGGCAAAAGCTGTTTCAAACAGTTGGAATATGCCACTGCTTCGGCTTGATTTTGGAAAAGTATTTGGCGGGATAGTAGGAGAGAGTGAGTCAAATATTAGAGAAACCATAAAAATTGCAGAGAGTTTATCGCCTTGTGTACTTTGGATAGATGAGATAGAAAAAGGACTAAGTGGTCTTAATGGTGGAGGAGATAGTGGAACGAGTGCTAGAGTGTTTGGAACATTTTTAACTTGGATGCAAGAGAAGGAGAGTGAAGTTTTTGTATTAGCCACAGCAAATGATATATCAGCTTTACCAAAAGAGCTTTTGAGAAAAGGTAGATTTGATGAGATATTTTTTGTAGATTTACCTACACTGGAAGAGAGAAAAGAGATACTAAAAATACATCTTGCAAATGTAGAACAAGATGAAAGTATTTTAAATATTGAAAAACTATCAGAATTATCAAAGGGATTTAGTGGAGCAGAGCTTGAAGAAGTTGTAAATGAAGCACTATTTAATATATTTGATATAGAGTCACAAAATGAGCCTGTACTTAAAACAAAAGATTTAGTAGATGTTATGGAATCCTTTTACCCGTTATATAAAACTTTAAATATTCAAGAATTAGAAAAAATGAGAAAAGTGGCAAAAGCTAGGTATAAACCAGCATCAAAATATGAACCTGAAAGCTTGGTGCTAACCGATAAAACTCCAAAATTTAAGCAAGAACAGTATGATAATACCTTTGAAGAGGATGAATAAATGGAGTTTGTTGATACCTTTGACGAAAATAAGATAATTACTATCTCTTTAGGTAAGGCTGTAAAGAAAAAAATAAAAGAAAAATTTGAGAGTGATATTGAAGATTTTATAGAAAAAGAGTTCCCTCAGGATAAAGAGTTAGAAATATTTATTTTTAAATATATGATGGGAGAGAATGGGAAGATAGCCTTAAAGATAGAAAGTAGTGATTATATGCTTTTAATGGAAAGAAGCTTAGATAGACAAACAAATAGAAAAGACAACTATATGTTCTGTTTTGATATCCAAAAAAGAGCAGAGATACTAAAAGATGATAATAATGAATTTATAGAAAAAAAGTGTGAACTAAAAATTCCTATTGAGTTTAATCGAAGATATTATAATAATTCTACACCAGAATTACTTGATGATATAGAAAAACAATTTGATTATATAGAACCTTATAAAATACCATCACTTGGAGAAAATGAAGAGTTTAAAAAGTGGTATGTCTATCTTACTTTACTTGAAAAGCTTATAGATGTTAAAGATTTTTATTTTGAAGCAGGTATATCATATAGTAGTAAAAAGGCTAAGGTAGATATATCTCAAGTAGAAGACAAAGAACTTTTAGAGAAGATAAAAAAATCAAGAGGTGCATCATTTTTATATTATATAACCGATGAAGTTGATATAGCTAAACCACTTCATGAATGGGATGAAAAAGATAATCGTAATAGAAATTTTGGTTGTTTAGAAGAGAATAAAAGTAATAAATTGACTTTTAAATTAGATGATGAGTTTATAAAAAAATTCAAATCAAGTAATTCCAATGAGAGTGGCGAAATAATCTCTAGTAGTTTTGATATAAATGAATTTATTGTAAAATCTAGGCAGTATATAGAGAATAGTCTTAAAAAAATAGATATGAAAATTGTTTATAAAGATAAGTCTAAAAAGAAAATAATAGTTGCGAACTCCATAGAAAATATTAAAGTATCTGAAAATGAGAAAAAATTACTTTTAGATATATGGAATAAGTTATCAGCTAAAACTCATGATACAGATGCAGAAGATATAGATAAAAAATATATTAATGAAGCTCTTTGTATCTTAGAAAATCTAATACCCAATAAAAATACAAAAAGCTTTCATCCACCAAAAAAAATAATACTAAGAGTCTCTTATTTTAGAGACCAGTTTCAACTCAAAACATTAAAGCGAGGTTTAAAAGATATACAGAAGCATTCTCTAATGCCCTACCTGTTTGGAGATAAAAAAATAGCTAAAATTGAAGATGAGGAAGTTGAAAATTTTGAGATAAAGTATCTGTCAAAAGTACTTAATACTAAACAGAAAGAGGCTATAAAAAAAGCTTTGATAACTCAAGATATATTTATGATACAAGGACCTCCTGGAACTGGAAAAACTGAAGTTATATCTGAGCTTGCATACCAAGAAGCTATTCGAGGTAAAAAAGTGCTAATAGTTTCTCAAGCAAATATGGCAGTTGATAATGCCATCGATAGACTAAAACATCCATTACTTTATCCTGTGAGGATTATACGTAAAGATTATGAGCCAGAAGATGGAGACAGTCTACCTATTGAAGCTAATATAGGGGACTTTCACAAAAATAGAATTATTAGAACATTAACAAGTGAGTTAGATGAAAATTATGATGAAAGAGTAGCGATAGATAATTTTTTAGAAAATGAGAAGTATGATGATTGTTTTATAAATATTATTGCTAACTTAGGGATAAAAATATCTTCTAGTTTGAATTTAGTCGATGAAGATGATAGAGAAGATTTTATACGAATACTCAAAAATGGTGAAAATAGAGTTCTGCTAGAGAGTAGGCTTGAAGAATTAAATGAACTTGAACACTTTAATGCTATACAGAATGATTTTTTAACTGATATGCAAGATGATGAAAATAAAGATATAGAAGAAGAAAAAAATTATTTAGCTTCAAACTATATGAAAAATATAAATATTTGGGGTGCAACTCTTTTTGAAACAGGGAAGTATAGTTTTAAAGATAAAAGGTTTGATACTGTTATAGTAGATGAGGTTTCAAAAGCTATGCCCCCTGAGCTAGTTCTACCTATACTTAAGGGTGAAAAACTTATACTTGTTGGAGATCATAAGCAGTTACCTCCTATTATTAGCAATGAGCTTACACTTGAAGATTTAGCAAAGGAGACAGGTATTAGTTTAGATGCGCTAGATTTTGAGACTACTGTTTTTGAGAAACTCATAACAAATAATCCTCATAGTTATGTGATGCTAAATAAGCAATATAGAATGCATCCTCATATACAGATGGTTATAAATCAATTTTATAAAGATGAAAATGGAAATGGTGGTTTAGAGTGTGGTTTGGTAAATCCTGATGTTGAAAAATGTCATCGTTTAGAGGACGAAACATTTAAAAATAAGCATTTGGTTTGGTTGAGAACTAAAGACTCAGACAAAGAAGAAAAACCAAATGGCAGTACATCTTTTATAAATAGAGCTGAAATAGAAGCCATCTCAAAAACACTAAAATTTTTGGACAATAAATATAAGAGTTTAAAAATAAGACCGTCTGTTGGTGTGATAACATTTTATGGCAAACAGCTTGGAGAACTAAGTAAGCTTGAAAAAAGAGCTTATTGGAAAATGCAAGAGAGCCAAAGAGAGTATAAAAATATAGATTTACGTTTTGGTACTGTTGATAGATTCCAAGGTCAAGAGAAAGATATTATTATAGTTTCACTTGTACGAAATAATAAACAACATAATGTAGGGTTTGCTAAAAAACCAAATAGGGTAAATGTAGCATTTTCTAGAGCAAAAAATTTACTGATTATTGTTGGTAATCCTGACAATTTTACCTTTGGAAAAAATGAAAAATCAACTCAAATGTATAAAAAAATATTTAACATTGCTAAAAAACTTGGCACGGTAAAAGGTATATAAATGCTATATGATTATAAATTTACATTAGCCCAAATGGGACAGATAAAAAATTATAAGAGAGATAATAAGTTTGAGCATAAGCTTTTTGGTATTGAGGACATTGAACTAGCAACTTATAAGATAGAGTGTAAAGTTTATTATAAAAAAACTGTGCCTTTAAATATGTTTGAAAAATACTCAATTAGATTAATAGAAAAAGCAGATGAGGTAAATAGTAATTTGAGTGTTAACAAGATTGCAAATTTACTTCATCTTGATGAAAGCCTTGTAAGAGAAAACCTTGAAAACTTAGGAGAAATAGATATGCTTCATGGTATAGATAGTGATGTAATAACAATAAATAGAGATGAAAATAGTATTTACCTTCAATATGAAAATAAATTTAAAATAGAGTCAACTCAAAATACACACCATCTTACTAAATCTGAACATGCGGTTAAAGAGGAGTATATAGAAAAAGAGTTTGAGCAGAATAAGGACTATAAAGATAAAAAATTTAAAAACTTAAAGATACTTGATGAAACCAAATCATCAAAAAGTACATATGTTTTAAATTATAGTAACAATAATTTTTTGATTTATTCTAAAGATGGAATAAATCAAAAAAATGATTTAAAATTTATAGATACAGCCACATTCTCAGAATGCTGTGAAGAACAAAAGATAGAAAATAATATCTTTTGCCATTATGATGAATTTTTACCATTACTTAGAGATAAATTAGCTTTTAGTAAAGGAATAGTTATAATTGGCTCCAAGGGGATAGATAAAGATAATTTAGATGTATTAAAAGTAAAAAAAGATTTAGAGAGTACTTTTATCTTATCTGAAAGTGATAAAGAGCATGAAAGGATGTTTAACATTGAAGTAGATGATTTTGCATGGATAGGTGATGAATTTTATTTGAAAGAAGAAGACTTTATAGTCAAAAGTGAAGATATCACATTTAAAAAAATAATAAAACAAAAATTAAATGACTATTTCTTAGATAAAATTTTAGAGATAGAACCAAGTTATGATACAGAAAAATTTAATAGACTGAATTTATTGATTGAAGATATTGAAAATCAAATAAATGAGTTTAAATTTCAAACAAAAAAAGAGATTGAAGAAGAAGTTAAAAAAATAAATACAGAGAAAAATAAACTATATGGATTGACTAGTAAAAATTCAAAAACTAAACGAAAACAAATTGATAAATTACAAGAGAGTAATAATCTAAGAGAGTTGGAAAAATATTCTGAATATATTAAAAATAGAGATCTGATTTTAGATTTGAAAAGTAAGGCTACGTTACTTGAAAAAGATAAGGATAATATGGTTAAATTGGAATCTGAATTAAGTGTACTTAATCAAGAAAAATCTACTTTGATTTTTAAAGAAAACAAATCAAAAATCAAACCATTAGAAATGGAAATCAATAAATTAAAAAGGTTAAAAATATGAGTAGAACCATAAATATAAAAGGACAGTTGCTAATTCTAAATATACAAATTGCGCAAGAAGTATTGACTGAACTAGGTTTAGCAATAAAGATACAAAACAATAAATTTGTGTTTAATAAGTATGACCTTTGGGATAACATAGATGAAAATAATAAAAAGCAAGAGATACAAAAGATAGAAAGTCTATATACTCAGAAGTTCAATATATACTTAGAACAAGTAGCAGAGGAAGAGCGATTAAAAATTGAAGAAGAAAAAAGAATTGTTAGAGAAGAAAAAGCAGATTTAATGATACAAAATGCCAAAAAACAGGATTATAAAGTAAAAAAAGAGATAAGAAAAGACAACACCATAAAATTAGTACTTCAAAGAATAGTTAATTAGATGCTAAATATCTACAATATAGAAACTACAAATTATGTAAATGGTAATGGTTGTAGATATGTGCTATGGGTGCAAGGGTGTGACTTATCTTGTAAGGGGTGTTGGAATCAGCCGACTTGGAGTTTTAAAGACAATATACTTAAAAGTGTAGATGAAGTATTTGAAAAGATAGATAGTTTAAAGTCTAAAATAGATGGTGTAACTTTTACTGGTGGAGAGCCATTTTTACAGGCTGATGAACTCTCAAAACTGGCTAAGCTTATAAAAGAGAAAACAAGTTTAGATATACAAGTATTTAGTGGATATGAGAAAAATGAGTTGTTTGAAGATGAACAAAAAAATTTACTGAAATATATAGATATCTTGGTAGCAGGAAGATATGACAATACAAAATATAATAATAATCAAAAAGTTCATATTTTAAATAATGATGTAGATATTTGGAAATTTAACAATGAGAATGTTCAAATCGAGATAGATGAAAATTTAGATATAAAAATAACAGGTTATCCGATAGATGGCTTAATAAATGAGATAAAAGGAGATAATTATGAAAGAGTATAATGTAGTTATTGAGATAGATGAAGATGGAAATATAAAAGCAGAAACAAAGGGGATGAAAGGTGATATTTGTGTAGACGAACTTGATGAGATTTTAAAGGGTTTAGAGGGTGAACAGAAATTTAAAAATAAACCTGAGTTTTATCAAAGTAGATCAATAAAAGCAAAAATTCAAAAAAATATAAAAAGTAAGTGTTAATATGAGCAGAGCAAAAGGAAATTTAGCAGAAGATAAAGCTTGCGAATTTCTTTTAAATAGTGGTTTTTTTATAGTTGAAAGGAACTTTTACTCGCGTTTTGGTGAGATAGACGTAATAGCTACAAAAGATGAAGTTCTTCATTTCATCGAAGTTAAAAGTGGACTTGATTATGAGTCTGCTATACAAAATATAACTCCACAAAAACTCTCTCGACTCATAAGAACTGGTGATGTCTATATGAAAAAAAATACTCTTGATGTGGATTTTGTTTATGATGCTGTAGTTGTGACTCCAAAAGAGATAGAATTTGTGGAAAATATTACTCTTTAATCTTTTTTCAGGTCGACTTCATCAAGTATATCGTAGAAGCCAGCAGGTTCTCTACTTCCTTTGTCACTATGAATAATTTCGCCTTTTGATGTTAAAAAGTAGTGACGAGGTACACCGTATCTCTCGAATTTTGTAGGGATATTATGTTTGTCTCTTGACATATAAAGAAGTACATAGTTTTCTTCTAGCTTTTTTATAACCTCTTTTTTTGAGAGTGTCATGTCTATAAATCTATCACACCATCTACACTCATCTGCACCAACAAAAAGATAAAGATCTTTGTCTTGTGCTTTTGCGATAGAGAGAGCTTTGTCATAATTATGCAACCAGTCAATATTGGCGCTAAAGAGTGATGAGACAAAGAGTGTAATAAGTATAAAATGTTTCATTGTTTTCCTTAAATTATTGGTGTAATTATACAATGAAAAATGATATAATTTCTTAATATAAAGTGAGGGTGATATAAAATGCAAAATGCAAAAATATTTTTTGGTTCAACAGAAGCAACAAAAGAGAATTTAAGCGTAAGAGAGAGCCCATACAGTTGTGAAGTAGTTTCAACTGCTCCTGTATGTGATGAGGTTGACATAAATAAGGCTTTAAAAATTGCACAAAATGCAACTGTCTCTGCAAAGGCTTCAACACTTTCTCAGAGATGTAACTGGCTTTTAGATGTTGCAAAAAAACTCCGTAAAAATAAAGAAGATATTGCTCAAACTATTACAGATGAAGTAGGTAAGCCAATAGCATTTGCAAGAGTTGAAGTTGAGAGATGTATAGAGACGGTAACGCTATCAGCAGAGACGATGAGAACTATGCATGGCGAGACGATTAATACAGATGCGATGCCTAGCGGTAAAAAGACTACTGCGTTTTTCTCAAGAGTTCCTGCTGGTGTTGTAGTGGCTATTACTCCTTTTAACTTTCCACTTAATCTTGTAGCACATAAACTTGCACCTGCTTTAGTGGCTGGTAATACAGTAGTACTAAAACCAACACCTGAAGCACCTCTGACAGCTTATAAGTTTGCAAAGCTTTTTATCGAGAGTGAGTATGCCGTTAAAGATGCACTAAGTGTTGTTTATGGCGATGCAGAAGTTGGAAGTGCTTTGATTACTTCTGATATCCCTCGTGTTATCAGCTTTACAGGAAGTGTTCCTGTTGGAAATATTATCACGAAATCTGCAGGGATTAAAAAAGTATCTTTAGAACTCGGTGGAAACGCAGCTACATTTATAGATAAATCTGCTGATTTAACTCTGGCTGCTGAGCGTTGTGCTTTGGGTGCATTTGTTAACTCTGGTCAAGTCTGTATCTCTCTGCAACGTATCTATGTTGATGGGGATATTTATGATGAGTTTGCAGATAAAATGGCTGAGGCTACAAAAAAACTTGTAGTGGGCTCACCTTACGAAGATGATACTTTTATGGGTCCACTTATCGATGATGAAGCTGCTGAGAGAGCTATGGGTTGGGTTGAGTCTGCTATAGAAGAGGGTGCTAAAGCACTTCTTCCTCCACATCGTGAGGGGAGAATGTTTGACCCATGTGTAATGGCAGATGTAACTGATGATATGGCTATAGTGTGTGAAGAGGTTTTTGCTCCAATAGTAAGCTTAGTTAAAGTCGATGGATTTGATGATGCCCTTCCTAGAATGAATAACTCTCCTTACGGCTTACAGTTTTCAGTCTTTACGAATGATTTAAGTCTGATGCAAAGAGCTATAGATGAGCTAGATGCAGGGGGAATTGTTATAAATGACATGCCGACACTGCGTTTTGACATTCAGCCTTATGGTGGTGTAAAACTAAGTGGTGTAGGGCGTGAGGGTCCTAAGTTTGCTATCGAAGAGATGACAGAAATTAAGTCCGTAGTGATATGCTAGAATGCCTCGTAAAAAGGTCATCATCTCTGCTTGTTTACTTGGGGAGATGTGCCGTTATGATGGCAAGCAAAAGAGAGTAAACGCAGTAGTTGAAGCTTTTAAAGAGTATGAGATTATTCCTTTTTGTCCTGAAGCACCTCTTTTTGGAACTCCTCGTCAAAGAATAAATGTTATAGAAATAGACAAAAAAAAGAGAATTATTACAGATGAAACCAACAAAGATGTTACAAAACTTTTAGAAGATGAAATTAATGCATTTATTAAAATGAATCCAAAGGCAGAGAAGATTATTTTAAAATCCAAAAGCCCAAGTTGTGGGCTTGGCACTACGCCGATAATGAACAAGAAAAAAGAGATTATTAAATATGGCAATGGAATTGCTGCTGATATATTTCAAACAAACTATCAAAATATCCCTATCAAGGATGAAAATAACTACTCTTAACTAACTCTACACCTATTTTTTGATATAATCGCGTCATATTATAATACGAGAACGCAAATGAATATCAGAGAAGAATACTTAAAATATTTTGAATCAAAAAATCATAACAGAGTTGCTTCAGCACCGTTAATTCCGGATGATGCAACACTTCTTTTTAACAACGCAGGAATGGTCCCTTTTAAGTCTATCTTTACAGGTGAGATTCCAAGACCGCAGAACCCAAGAGCTACTTCATGCCAGACATGTTTAAGAGCCGGTGGAAAACACAATGACTTAGAGAATGTAGGACATACTGCACGTCACCATACATTTTTTGAGATGTTAGGAAATTTTAGCTTTGGCGATTACTTCAAAGAGGATGCGATTGCATATGCTTGGGAGTTTATAACTGAGGTTATCAAACTTGATGTTGATAAGCTTTGGGTGACGGTTCATGATAGTGATGATGAAGCAGAACTACTATGGCAAAAACATATTGCTAAAGATAGAATTATGCGTCTTGGTGATGCTGATAACTTCTGGTCTATGGGTGATACTGGACCATGTGGGCCATGTTCTGAAATCTTTTATGATCAGGGTGCTGAAAATTTCTCAGGCCCTGAAGACAGAATGGGTGGAGAGGGTGACAGATTTTTAGAGATTTGGAATCTTGTTTTCATGCAGTATGAAGTAAAAGTAAAAGGTGGAAATAGAATTCCACTTGCAAAACCTTCCATAGATACAGGAATGGGTTTAGAGCGTGTTGTAGCGATTAAAGAGGGGAAACTTTCAAACTATGACTCATCTCTGTTTATGCCAGTTATCAATGAAGTTGAGAAGCTTATAGGTAAAGAGTACGAGTATAAAAGTGGAGCATCTTATCGTGTAATTGCTGATCATATTAGAACTGCACTTTTTCTTTTAGCTCAGGGTACAAACTTCTCAAATGAGGGGCGAGGTTATGTTCTTAGAAGAATTCTTCGTCGTGCTGTTCGTCATGGATATCTTTTAGGATTTCGTAAACCTTTTATGTTCAAACTTGTAAACACCGTAGTAGCAATTATGGGTGATGAGTATGAGTACTTAATCACTAAAGCAGATACTGTAAAAGAGCAGATACAACTTGAAGAAGCAAGATTTTTCAAAACTATTGAGAGTGGAATTGCACTTTTTGATGAAGAGTTGAAAAATACAAAAGACGAGGTGAATGACGAAGTCAGAGAGGGTGCCCTGGGGTATGTATTTAGTGGAGAGGTTGCATTTAAACTTTATGATACTTTTGGTTTTCCTCTTGATTTAACAGAAGATATGTTAAAAAGTCATGACCTACAACTTGATTCTGCAAAGTTTGAAGAGTTGATGCTAGAACAACGTACTCGTGCAAAAGCTGCTTGGAAAGGTAGTGGAGATGGTGATACACATGGTGATTTTAAAGAGCTTTTAGAGAAGTTTGGTGAGAACACTTTTGTCGGCTATGAGTTTACAGAACACTCTGGAGAAGTTCAAGCACTTCTAAATGATAAGTTTAAACATGTTGAGAGTTTAGCTAGTGGTGAAAAAGGTTGGGTACTTTTAGATATCACTCCTTTTTACGCTGAGTCTGGTGGACAGACAGGAGATAGCGGTTCTCTTGAAGGTTTTGCAAAAGTTATTGATACAAAGAAATTTTTTGGACTGAGCCTTTGTGAAATAGAAGTTACTAAAGAGCTTAAAGTTGGAAATATAGTTGATGGACATGTTGATATCTCACGTAACGAAATTACTAAGCATCACTCAGCAACTCACCTTCTTCATGCGATACTTTTTGATGTTTTAGGAGATCATATCTCTCAGGCAGGTTCACTTGTAGAAGCTGATAGACTGCGTTTTGATTTCTCACACCCTAAGGGAGTTGAGCATGCAGAGCTTGCAGAGATTGAACAGCGTGTTAACTTAGAAATCATGAGAGCAATTCCTGCTAAAACAGAAGTTTTAGGTATTGAAGATGCTAAAAAATCTGGTGCAAAAAGCCAGTTTGGTGAGAAGTATGGTGATGAGGTTAGAGTTGTGAGTTTTGATAAGGCTTCTATAGAGTTTTGTGGTGGTGTTCATGTTGATAACACGGCAAATATCGGCTCATTTATTATTACAAAAGAGAGTGGTGTTTCAGCAGGTGTTAGACGTATAGAAGCAGTTTGTGGAAACGCAGCGTATCAGCACTTTTGTGAGCAGAGAATGCTAATTAAGCAAGTAGAATCAGAAGTTAAAAACTTAGATGTAATTGCTGGAATTTCAAGAATGAAAGCTACAATTTCTGAGCTTAAAACTGAAGTAAAAGAAGTGCGTCAGACTGCTGATGTAAAACTTGAGGCTAATGAGATAAATGGTGTGGCTGTTGTTATCGAAGAGCTTCCATCTGGTGATATCAAAGAGAAAATTGATGAGTTAAAAAACCAAAATGAGAAACTTTGTGCAATGCTTTTCCAAGTAAAAGGTGATAAAGTTCTTATTGCTTGTGGTGTAAGTAATGCATCTGCGAAAGCCGGTGACTGGATTAAAAAAATTGCTCCAATTCTTGGTGGCGGTGGCGGTGGTCGTCCTGATTTTGCTCAAGCTGGCGGTAAAGATGCTTCTAAATTGCCTGAGGCAAAAGAAGAAGCTCTTAAATTCATTACAGAGGCTCTTGCATAATGGCTGAGTTTTTCGCTGAGTTTAAAACTTATATAGTTTTTTTACATGTTATCTCTGCAGTAGTGTGGGTTGGTGGAATGATAGCAATAAGATTTGCAGCTCACCAATCATTTATGCAGATTGAATCACCGGCGCATAGACTTGAACGTGTTGCCCATACTCTTAAAAGACTTTTTACGATTGTAGTTCCATTTGTAATTTTATTACTTGTTACTGCAATTATAATGATAAAAGGTTACGGACTTTCTCAGAGTGAGTTTTCTCTACTTTCTCATGCTAAAGAGGGCATCTGGGCAGTTATGGCCATAAACCTTTTTGTAATGATACAAAGACGTAATAGAGCTGTGAAACTTTTAAATGAAGGTGATATGGTGGGTGCTAAGTTTTCACTAGAACTTATAGGAAAATATATGGTTCCTTTAAACATCATACTTGGTGTTGTGGCAATATTTTTAGGAACAACTCTCTCTAACAGTTTTTAATGAACACTCAAAAACTAACTCCTTCACAACTTATGCAGAGCCGTTATGATGCGTTTGTACGAATGGACGGTCAATATCTTCAAGATACAACAACACTCGATGTTTCAACTGATATGGCTGTTTACGAGAATATCGAGTGGCTAAAGCTTGATATCTTAGAAGCGTATGAGAATATAGTTGAGTTTAAGGCTTATTATCGCGAAGATAATACTCTGCAACTTTTACATGAAAAGAGTTTTTTCAGTGAAGTTGATGGTGTTTGGAAATATTCTGACGGTGAACTCTTTAACACACAGATACAGAGAAATGAAACGTGCCCATGCGGTAGCGGAAAAAAGTATAAAAAATGTTGTATGAAAGTTTAAAAGATTACTTTGTAAACGATTTAGTTTACGAAAATGCAGAAGTTGTTTTTGTGCTAGAGTCACCTCACACACAAGAGGTGAAAAATGGCTATCCTGTTGCGGGTAAAAGTGGTAATGATATGTCTAAAGTTCTCTTTGGATTAGATGAGGCTTTTGGTAAACTGATTTATGAGAAGAGAATTACAAACATAGCGATTGTAAATGTTTTTAACTATCCACTTCAAAAATCTGCTTATAAAAACCCTCAAAGTTTAGAGTTACAGCAGTTTGAAAAAATACGTCAAAACCCAAAGCTTAGAAAATATGACAAAGATGGGATAAATGAAGTAATCAAACCGATGATGGAAGATTTTTCAAGAAGGTTATTAGCTCATAAAGATAAAAAAATAGTCCTATGTGGAAATTTTGCACAAACTGTATTTGACAGTGCAGTAGATGAAACGCAGTTCAAAGAGATTTTAAGAGTGCCACATCCATCTTTTAATAACTGGAAAAAAGAGAAGTACAAAGATGTAATCCAAGAGTTGAAGAGGTTTATAAAATGATTAGATTAGCTTCTTCTTCAGAGACTCGAGCAATGCTTTTGAGAAATGCCGGAGTTGCGTTTATTCAAGAGAGTGTTGATTTTGATGAGGATAGTATTATTACCTCTTCGCCAAAAAACTTTGTTTATCAAGCGACTTCAGGAAAATATGAAGCTAACTTAAAAGCTTTTGGCTATCAGGATTATCCACTTTTAGTGGCTGATACAGTCGTAACTTCGCAGGGCCAGATTCTACGTAAAGCAAAATGTGTAGATGATGCAAGAAATATTTTAATGACTCAAAGTGGAAATATAACATCGATAGTAACTTGTCTAATTTATCACTCAAAAGAGCAGAAGATTATAGATATATCTCAAACTGACTATATTTTTGATACATTTGATATGGACGACTTAGATAAATATTTAGAGAGTGGTGAGTGGAGAGGAAAAGCTGGAGCTTGCATGGTGGAAGGCTTTTGTAAATCTTACATAAAAGAAGTGAGAGGTTATGAGAGTACAGCGATGGGTCTGAGTGTAGAAGTTTTAAAGGTATTTATATAATGAACTACTATGAAAACGAGATAAAAGCACTGAAAAAATCAGGCAGATACAGAACTATAGAAGTATTGGATTATTCTTTAAAAGATTTTGCTTCAAATGATTACCTTGGACTCTCTCACAACAAAGAACTTCATAAGCGAACTTGCCAAGAGTTAGACAAACTTGAAGTTCACTCTACTAAAGCCTCACTTCTTGTAAATGGTTATCATCAGATTCATAAAGATTTTATAGATGATTTATGTAGTGCAAACAGTTTTGAAGATGGTGTTGTTTTGGGAAGTGGTTTCAGTGCAAATATAGCGCTAATAGAAGCACTTGTACGAAAAGGCGATACTCTCTTTATGGATGAGCTTTATCACGCTTCTGGAGTGTTAGCGTCTTCTTTAGAGAGTGTGAATGTAGTCTTTTTTAAACATAACGATATGAATGAGTTAAAAGAGTTATTAGCATCATCAAATGCTAAACGTAAGATTGTAGCAGTTGAAGGTATCTACTCTATGGATGGGGATTTATGTCATAAAGAGGTATTTGAGATTTGTGATGATAGAGATGCTCTTTTGATAGTTGATGAAGCACATAGTAGCGGTGTGATTGGTGATAAGCTTATGGGTGTTTTTGATTATTACGGTATTGAAATCAAACAAAATCATATAAAAATGGGAACACTTGGAAAAGCTTATGGAAGTTTTGGAGCGTATATCTTAGCTTCTTCTCACGTAGTGGACTATCTTATAAATCGTGCAAAACCTATCATATATGCCACTTCGTTATCTTTATATGATACACTTTTAGCACATAACTCACTGAAATATATTTTAGAACACTCGGGTATGTTAAAGAGTGAAATTTCTAAGCGTCAAAAGATAGTGAAAGATATTCTAGATATTGAAATAGATGGCCTGATTGTAGCAATGCATATAGGCGATAATGTTAAAGTGATAGATATGAAAAATTCACTTAAAGATGACGGATATGCTATTGGTGGGATTCGTCAACCAACAGTTAAGAGTGCAATTTTAAGAGTAATAGCTAGACTTGGTGAAAGTAGTGATGAGCTTGAAGAGTTATGTCAAAAAATAAAGAGAAGTGTGTAGATGAAAATCAATGAATTAAAAATCTCATTAGACGATAAACTTCTTGTAGATATTAGTTTTGATATTGTAAGTTCTTTAGCTCTTGTTGGTCAAAGTGGAAGTGGGAAAAGTTTAACTTTAAAAGCACTTTTAGATATGTTGCCAAGTAGTATGAAACGTGAGCTTAAGTGTGACAGTGAGTTTGATTTAAAAGCAGGTAAAACTCTCTCTTTAGTGCCTCAAAATCCTTTCACTGCACTCTCACCGCTAACTAAAATAAGAAAACAGTTTTTTACAGATGAGAAAAGAGTAAATGAACTTTTTAGTGATGTGGGTTTAGATGCGGAACTTTTAGATAGATTTCCACCAGAACTTTCAGGTGGACAACTGCAACGTGTAGTTGTTGCGATGGCTTTAGAATCTAAGCCTAAGCTGTTGATGCTTGATGAGCCAACAACGGCACTTGATCCTGAAAATACAAAGTTAATTTTAGATCTGCTCAAGTCACTGCAAAAAAAAGAGGGTTTTAAAATGCTTTTTGTGACACATGACATGAACTCTGCTTCATACTTGTGTGAAGATATTTGTGTGATTGCAAATGGAAAAGTTGTAGAGAGTGGTATAATGCAAGAGATATTAAAAAATCCAAAAGAAGATTATACAAAAACATTAATAGAAGCAAATTTTGCAAATAGGGAATTTAGAGAATAATGGTAAATAAAACTTACATAAAAAGAACATTTTTAACACTTTTAATTTTAGGATTTGTATCACCTTTTATTATTATAGGATTCTATCTTCTGAAATATGATTATGATATTTCATCGCTGGTGGATTATAAGCCATCTGTAACAACTAGAATATATGATAAAAATAACGAACAAATAGCTAATGTATTTGATGGAAAACATAGGTTTTATGCCTCGTTTGAAGAGATACCTCCTCGTGTAATAGAAGCACTGGTTGCTATTGAAGATACAACATTTTTTGAGCATCCTGGTATAAATATTGATGCAATTTTTCGTGCTGCAATTAAAGTTATAAGAGCTGGTAAAGCTGTTGAGGGTGCAAGTACTATTACACAACAACTTGTTAAAAATGTACTTTTAACAAGAGAGAAAAAGCTCTCACGTAAGATAAAAGAAGCGATATACGCGATAAAACTTGAACAGGCATTAACAAAAACGCAGATACTAGAGCGTTATCTAAATGAGATATATTATGGACATGGTTACTACGGTATAAAAACTGCAGCAGATGGATATTTTCACAAACGACTTGAAGATTTAACTCTCAAAGAGATGGCTATACTGGTAGGACTTCCAAAAGCGCCAAGTACTTATGCCCCTACAAAGAACTATGAAATTTCAATGGGTAGAGCAAACAGAGTAATAAGCAGAATGCATACTCTTGGATGGATAGAAGATAGTGAGTACCAAAGTGCCCTTAGAGAATCTCCTGAAGTTTTTGATGATACTTTAACTAAGAATAAAGCACCATTTATTGTAGATGAAGTTGCACGTGTATTTAGACAAAAAGGTATAGAAAATTTTAAAACAGGTGGTTATGAAGTTTACACAACTATTGATTTAAGACTCCAAAAAGCAGCACGTGAATCACTTAAATATGCTTATGATTTATCTTTAGAGAGAATAGTAGGCTACAAGGAAAAAGAGGCGATAGCTGTAGAAAAAGCTGCCAAAAATGGGGGAGAGTATGAGGTTGATGATAGCAATACATCTTTACTAAACGGTGCTATAGTTTCTCTCGATTCTGCAACAGGTGATATTTTAGCAATGGTAGGTAGTGTTGATTATAAAGTGAGTTCATACAATCGTGCAACTCAAGGTCGTCGTCAACCTGGTTCTGCATTTAAGCCATTTATCTATCAAGTTGCTATTGATTTAGGTTTCTCAGGTGCTACTGAACTAGTGGATATTGCTAAAACATATGAGTATGAAAAAGATGGCGAAGATATGAAGTGGCGTCCAAGAAACTACTCTAAAAATTACAAAGGTCTTATCACTTTAAGAGAAGCTCTTATACATTCAAGCAACCTTGCAACTATTAATCTTGTGGGGGATATTGGACTTAGTGTACTGTTAAAAGAGTTTAAGAAGTTTGGTATAAAAAACATTCCAAATGACTTATCTATCTCTTTGGGAACTATGTCTATGTCTCCACTACAGTTAGCAAAATATTATACATCTTTTGCAAATTCAGGGATTCAGATTGAGACTAATTTAATCACTACAGTAGAGAAAAACTCTAATATTATTTATGAGAAAGAAGAGATTACAAAAGAGATTACAACACCTACTCAAGCCTATATCATGACAACAATACTCAGAGATGTAGTAAATCGTGGTACAGGGATTAGAGCTAGAGTTAGAGGTATAGAGTTAGCAGGTAAAACGGGAACTACCAACAACAATGTAGATGGTTGGTTTGCAGGTTATTCACCAACAGTAGAGACTGTTGTATGGTTTGGAAATGATAATAATACACCAATGCATAAAAAAGAGACAGGTGGTAGAATCGCTGGTCCTGCGTTTTCAAATTACTTTAAAAATGTGCTTAGGCTTTATCCCCAGATTCAAAGAGAGTTTGACATTCCAGAAGGTATTGTTGAGGTTAAGGTAAATGGTAAAAAAGAGTACTTTAGTGATATCTCTAAACCACCAAGAGGTGAGGTTGTAACTGATCCGCAAGAGGAGTTGTTATTTTGATGAAAAAGATCATTTTAGCACTACTTATTATGAGTAGTATTCTTAGCGGTGATGTATTTGATAAAGGCAACACTAGTGTAGGTATTGTAGCTGGTAGTAAATATAGTCATGGAGAGAGTTATACTATTGTAGGTGTTGGAGTAGATTATTTTCTTGTTAACGGAGTCTCTGTAGGTATAGGCTATCGTGGTTGGTTTGGAGGAAATCCAGATATGAATCAACTAACTATTACGAGTAGTTATTATATTCCACTTTCACAAAAGTTTCGTCCATATATTGGTGGATTTATCAGAGAGACTTTTGTTGATTATGACAAAATTGATGATAAAAATTATGAATCCTATGGAGGAAGAGCCGGTCTGGCTATTGCTATGTCTCCAAACTCATATATGTCATTTGGGTACGTTTATGAAGAGTATGGGGAGTGTATTTTTAATGATTGCTCAAGCTCGTATCCTGAGCTTGTTTTCTCTCTAGCTTTTTAATCTTCACTTTTAGGATTACGAGCTTTAAT
>Ga0256844_10000070_pt1 | contig 40659 bp, 47 predicted proteins | sample MusselsmetaG_FD_189100 | JGI IMG/M metagenome (GOLD analysis project Ga0256844, IMG submission 189100) | Mussel associated microbial communities from hydrothermal vent at the East Pacific Rise, Pacific Ocean - Mussels | ecosystem: Host-associated > Mollusca > Shell > Unclassified ... | reverse complement strand
TTCATTTCTAGAGATGAATCTAATCACACTATATTATTTAAAAACATGATTAGGTCTACAGCTAGAGAGAGACCGTATTTAGCAAACGATAAAGAGATACAACATAAAGCCAGAAAGATACTGATGGATGCTGTAGAACTAGAAATAGCATGGAGTGATTATATTACATCTGGTAGAGTATTAGGTCTATCTACTAATGTGATGTCAAAATATATAAAATACTTAGCTAATAATATAGCTACTGGGACTGGTTTAGGTGTATTGTATCCAGATGAACTAAATGACCCGATGCCATGGGTGAAAGATTTTGATAGAAACGTGTCAAAAGAAAACTTTTTCGAAACACAAGTTACTGACTATAGCCTTGGCAGCATGAACTTTGATGACCTCTAGTGATTTTTAATTGAACACTGATTAAAAAAAGGGGAAAACGTGATTCAAAAAATGAACATTTCGTTCAATATGTTAGATAAAAATGTATTGTTAAATAATATTGTATTTGCAGAAAGCCAGAGAGGTATTTACAGAATATCTGAAGATACCTTTACAGATAATGTTTTTGAAAAAAGATGGTTTCTAATAATTGATAAAAGCATATATTATCAGTTGCATGAAAATTATATAGTACTACCATTATCTCTATTAGTGGCAAAATCCAATAATAAAATATATGTAGACTTGTTACATATAGAGAAAATTAAAGATTTTGATGGTATAAATATTATGAGTGATATTAATTCATATGTTTCTAGTGGTGTTTTGTCGTTGAGGGATTCTACTTTCTCAAATTGCGAAACGATATATGAAGTTAATATTGTTTCTAATAAAGCTATGACTATAATAAATAACCGATTTCAAATACTATTTGAAGGGTTGATCTCGACTGGTTACACTGGCTATAATTTATATAATAAATTAAATAAATAAGAAAAATAATTATGCACTACATAGCGTACGCTATGTAGTGCATTTATTTTATTTTGATTTTAGAAAAATGTGTCAAATTTTTCTTTTGTACTATTATAAGTAAGTATACTTTTTATATTTAACGAAATTAATAATTCCCTAATTGTTTTTTTACCCAACTTATGAGTTTTTATAGCAGTTATTATAGAAGCATCGACACTGGTACTAATCGTATCCACTAAATCGGTATTATTTATTTTTACAACCATCTTATTTTCTTTACTAACAAGACCAGTCAATAGTAGTAAATCATAATTAAAATTAAACTCAGATTGTCTAGTTGTTTTAATAACGATAGCATGTAAATTACCGAGTTCATTAACATCATCTTTATATACAACCTTAACTAATTGACCAGTTACCAATAAATCTCCTGTTTTCACTTTACCTATCAATTCAGTCATGTTATCATCTGTCACTTTAGTTAAGTCTAAAGTCATATTACCCAAAGCATCGTCGATTACGTCTACAACAGCTCTTTCACAAATAACATTTTCTCTAATATCAGCCATTTAAAATCCTTATTTTTTATTTTCATTAAAAATAAGTATTTTATTTTAATTACATATTATTATTTTACAGTATATGTTTTATTGTAAAATACATTAAAAAAAGGAAAGTATATGAAAAAGAAATTAGTACATTTATCCCATAATGATTTAGATGGTTATGGTTGTCAATTTATCACAAAGCAATTGATGTATGATGATAGGTTTTATTTTAACACAAACTACGGAGAAGAGTCCACTGTCCAACTAAATAAAGCTATAGAAAAAGCCATTGAATTAGATGGTGATGATGTAACATTAATGGTTACAGATTTCTCTCTAAGTATAGAGCAATGTGATACGTTATTAAAGTTAGAATCAGAAACAACTATTGACGTTAAAGTATTTGACCATCATCCAGTAAGTCAATCAGTGTTAGATAAATACAAATTCTATCATTTAGATACATCCATGTCAGCTACGTTACTAGTGGCAACAACATATGGAGATAGCATAAACGATTACACAATGGATATGGCAGAAATAATCTCTGCATATGATATTTTTAATAAGGAAGATATTGAAGTATTTGAGTTGGGCAGTTATCTAAATTATGAGATAAGTAGAATTGTTTCTGATCTAGATTATAAGAAAAGTTACACTGGTAAATTTATAATTGATTTGTTGGAAGTTATATCCGAACACGAAATGTTTGATACTCAACACCAAGCTCTATTTGAATTTAGTTTTCCAGAACTAAAAAGATTAGCTTTGAAAATGAAAGGTTCTTATACTAAGACAGTATACACTACACTACAGGATATAGTATTTGAAGATACAAAATCAGAAAACGGGATTTATAGAGATGAACTATATAATGTTTTAGTTATAGAAAATCTACCATTTAGGTCAGTTATGTCAGAAAGACTTTTAAAAGAATTCACCATGTTAGATTTTATCATGATAGTGAACCCAATAAAGAATTCTGTATCGATGCGTTCATTTGGCGATAGAGTCGATGTGAATGAGTTAGCTAGAAGTTGGGGTATAGGCGGTGGACATAAGCTAGCCGCTGGTGGTAGATTTAAAGTGTCTGAAGGAGATACTTATATCGATGAAATGAAAAAGGTAGGTTTCGAACTGACTGCTCTAACACTAGAGGATTTAAAATGAAGCCAGTAGCATGTGATTACGGGTTAGTGTATAATGATAAAACAACAGTTATGATTGGTCCTCAGACTATAGAGACATTAATATACGCAGCAATATTAAACATTGAAATAAAAGATAATATCTATTTGTTTTATATAAATAGTGATAAAACGGTAATGCTAAATAAAGTATTGAGTGGATTTATGAATGACAGAAGTGGTGTCTCCATTCTCTCAATAGAATCAAAATTACCAGATGATTTGATGGATATAATTGTAAAACACAAAGATACATTGGACGGTAGAATTACTGGTAACTCTATGAAATTAGAACTCAATACATTAATAGATAAATATCCTAAGTACAAACATGTATACGGGCATATAATCAAACATAAGAAAGAATTTACAGAAAAATATATAAATAATACTTTTGATACTCAAGTTAGAAAGACGGTGTTTTTTAGAGAATTCTATGAAACTATTAATAGAAAAGAGTTACTTTTTGGAAAGAGCATGCCTAGACGTAATGAAGATGATACTATAGTTACAGATGATGATATGGTTATTACATCAGTTATTTACTTAACTAAGATGGGATATATGATGATAGACGGTGTGTTATATATAAATGATATAAAGTCATCTGATTACATGGTCGATAAAATAAAAGTCAATACTAAAATAGATACGGTGATAATAAACTAAGGAAGTTACAAATGAATGAAAATGATGAAACTAGGTATGAAATAATACGCATACTTAATGAGTATACAGAAACACAATCTGAAAAAATAGAGTTTATAAGAGAGAAAGTGTCGGGTTCTACTTTAAAAACACTATTGTCAACAACAGATGTACATGATATATTTTCTGAGTGGGGTTATATAGATAGTTTATCTATACTATCATCGAAATTATATTATTATAAAGAATACATATATGAATTATTGGACACGTATAACTCTAGTATGACATCATCGTTTTTGGGAGAGTCTGCAATTGATAGTGCAGATATAGATATAGATGAGGTAAAGAAGCATGATATACTATTACCCATTATTGCGATGTATATACTACTCGATTAATGAGTCAGATATTTTTAATTGCATATCATTAATTTGGTAAATATAAAATAAAGGAAAATAAATGTCAAAAATAAATATGATTAGCTGTGGAGGGTGTGGTGCAAACGTAGCATTATCCATAGTTGAGAAAATGAAGAAAATACCTACTAGCAAAGAGTTCCCAGAAATATCGTATATTCATATGGATACTTCTGTAGCCAATAAGGATATTTCATCACAATATAACGCAGAATTTTTTCATATCAAATCTAATTCAGTAGGTGACGAAGGCAAATTATCTGGATCGGGAGCACTTAGATCAAAAAATGTAAGCGATACATTATTAGGTATAAATGAATTATTGAACACAAATAAAGATATCCTTAAAGATGATACTTTGAATGTGTTGGTTGCATCAGCATCTGGTGGGTCAGGATCAATTATATCACCTTTATTATCAAAAGTATTAATAGAAAAGGATATACCGTTTATAGTATTATTAGTTGGCGACGACAGCAACTTAACATATGCTACCAACACAAATGATACATTAAAGACATTTCACTCGATAGCTGTAGCTAAAGATGTTACTATTCCAATGTTTTATATAAATAACTCTGAGATGGATAATGATTTAAAAAAAGTAAATTCTCACCTAGCTGGTTTCATTATATCACTATCCATGTTTTATATATCTAATAACAAAGATATCGATTTCGCCGACATGAGCACTTTTCTTAGAATTGATAAAATGAGACCAAAATTAAATATACCGTCTGGGGTATGTTTATTAGACGCTGTTTCTGGAGATGATACAAAAAATATAGATACCGAGAATCTAATCGCTGCAAGAGTACTTAACTCAACCTTGAGTACAGGTGCACTTAATGAAAAACACGGATCCATTATATATAATGAACTGATAACCTTCCTGGAAAAAGGAAAAAACTTACCTATTATCATATATAGCCGAACAGGTCAAATTGAACATGTTATAGATAATTTAGAAATGAAGATATCTAGATTGGATGTAAAAATGAAAGCTGATAAAATAGACACGTCAGCTGATGACAATGGACTGGTATTATAAAATTATACACTACATAGCATATGCTATGTAGTGTAATTAACATTGACATATTATTTTATTCACATATGATTAATTAAATAATATAGGATAAAATAAAAGATATAGATGATATTATATTAAAAGAAGCATTAACTAATAAAGCATTAGAATTATTAAATTAAAAAGGAGAAAAAAATATGAATTCGAATAGCATAGACATGGAATTAATGCAGAATAACTTTGAATTAAATTATACATTTCCGTATTTCTTTAACTTTAACTTCTTGGCAATATTACCAAATATGTTAAATCTAAATAGTGGCGATTTAATTGTACTCAAAAGACTGGTTATAGAATATGCTATATTTTATATGGATATGGATATTGACCATGAAATATTAGAATATATTTTATATCATGATTTTAATTTTAACAAAATCAATAATGAAATAGTAATGAATCAAACTTATGAGGAATCTGTTCAATATCAGGATATAGTTTCATTCGTATATTATCATATAGATATTATTAAAAATACTATTATGAGAGATTATCCAATGTTAGTAACTGATTATAATTGTTCAGTATTACAATGGTCAGGTGATTATACAGCTACCATAGGCATTTTTACACAAATACCATTTGATGAATATAATTAACTAGTACTACATATATAAATCAATAGTCATTTTATTGAAAATAAAAACTAAGGAGGCTGTGTATGTTTAATTTACTTAATAAAAATAAGAAGTATTATAGAACACAACAAGTAACGCCACCACCACAGATATTATATACTATAGATAAACTAAAGAATGACTTAAAAACACCTATGACTTTTTATAGAGCTAGAGAGCATTGGGTAGATAATACTAATGTAATTAATAGGTTGATGCATTCTATGTATTTGGATACAAGTTTAGATATAGTTGATTATATAGAGTCTATAGATGATAAGTTTAAATGGGTATGTAGACATTTTAAAATAATATCTCCATATTCTGAAGGTGAGTTTCACGATAAAGATTTTTATATTAATCAAGAACTATACGATGACTATTTTATTTTTTCAGAAAAATGGAAAGATATAGCTCCTATACAACCAATAATGACTGATTATTCAAATTTAGGGTTAGACCATCCCCAACATATGTTATATACATATTCTATTAACTATATAGATATAAAAGCTTTATGTGTACAATATTACTATTGGAAGAAAGAACAATCCTATGAAGATAGAATATCTGATATAGAGGTTTATATCTCTCAGTACGTATTCACAAATATGATACCTTATTATTTAGACCTATCTATTATAAAATTAGCTTTTGGTACATCTAAGATAAAATATAAAAATACTCACTCTATATATGTACATAATAGAACTGGTGAAGTATCTACCATAATGAAGAAGTTTAGAAAATATGCTAAAAATAAAGGTATATTCTACACAGCTTTTATGAACTCCATACCACTAGTGACACAAAACACTGGGCTGGATTATGTAAGATCAGCGTTACCACCAATGAATACATATAACTTCTTGATTTATTTTATGGTATACGGTTACTACATACGCTCCATGAGTAGGGTTATGGGTAAAATATCATTAACCGCAAATTCAAATGAGTTATCTGATTTGAATATATTATTAAGATATTATCGTTCTACTAGAAGCCAAGCTCTAAATATGGAAATGTTAAATCCGTTAAAAGATGAATTATATACGTTTCTATTAAATGCTGAAAATAAAATACTAAAGGTATAGAATGGACTACATCAATTATTTAATAAATGTAATAGAAAGAAGTATACCAAGAGAAGTTTTGGATATAGCTCTATCAATCGATTCAAAGTTTTCTTTAAAAAATACAACACTAGAATCGAAGATAGAACATCAAGTATTAAGAAAAACAGTATTATTAGATATGAACTTAATATCTGGGTTAGAAATGGTTCTACCTATAAATGATATGATGTATATAAATGACACCGATGGGGCTACACTTTTGAAGATATCAGATAGAGCATTACAGGGTAGAAGTATTATATCTGCTCTATCACTGGCTAATGCTAATGAAACAAAAGATATAGGAGCTTCTGATGCATCGGAGGGGTTCAGCCAGGTAATGCAAAATAACAATGATTGGTCAAGTGCAAATATAGTGGTTAAAATGGAAGTTATATCTCCTAACGAAATACTCGTATATGAAAATATACAAAATATAATGGGTTCGAGTTTAAGAGTAAATGTTGAGTATAGTAACCGATTTAACGAAATCAACCCTAAGAGTTATCCGAAATTAGCCGAAATTAGTATACTAGCCGTCGAAGCACACATATACAAAAACATGATAATAAAAATAAACCAAGGTCAGTTATACCACGGCCATTCCATCGATTCTATATCTAATATAATAGAGCAATATAGTGAATCACTAAAAGAATATTACGAAAATTTACCACTAATAAGAAAGATACTATTCATAAATGATGCTATATCTATGGACAGATTTATCAAGAACATGATTCCTAACAACAATTAGAATAATAGTTACACTACATAGCATATGCTATGTAGTGTAACTAAGTTTGACATTTTATTTTATTCACATACGATTAGTTAAATAATATAGGATATAATAAAAGATATTAGATTAAAGAATACTCTAACAAAAAGAGATTTAGAATTATTAAATTAAAAATACTCTAGAATCGATTATAAGCTCTTTTATATAGTATTGTTATACCTAGTATACATTTGTAATTAAAATGGGCTACAAGCATCATTACATTACTTTAAATAGTAATTTATTTTATTCACATATGATTAGTTAGATAAATAAAAGAAAAAGGAAAATAATGCAAGTTATAGAAATAGATGATTTACGAGTTGCCAATCGAGCATCTCTATATTCTGTTGGTATGTCGGATATGGCACCCATATTAGATATGAATTCGTTAGCCCTGTCTAACATAATCCAAAATGCTAACCATAGTAGTGTACAAAACGCTATCGATTTTGCAAATCATTATATGTCTGATAATATAATGGAAGAAATAAATGATATATCTAATAGTATAGGGTATAGTGCAGATGTCACACATGTATTATACGATGGTAATTTATCAAGCATAAATGACTTAGGAAGGTTATCAATTATGTCTGATACAAATATCTATGAACTAATAGAGGATGGTCAATTACATGGATATGGGTACGAGTTTGATGAACATATAGAAGATACTGCTTTATATAATAATATCAATGGTAACGTAGCTACTAACTATAGAGACATGTGTTTATATGTAGATAGTAGTGAATATGATATTGATTTAAAATCATATTTAAATATAAACGATATGGTAGAAGAAGCTTATAAAATAATAAATGATGATGAAGATTTCACAAAGGTAACTGAATGATTATGTTTTACGATTCGAGGGATATGATAAATATATTAAATGCTTATATGGGAAAAGATAAGTATACGTATAATAAGAATAATGGATTATATCACGTAGAAAAAAGATATCCTATAACCACACCTCACTTTACACACTTTGACAATGTACCGATAACAAATCCATTACAACCATATCAAATAGTAGATTCTGATGGAGTAGAAGTAAATGCTAATGATATATCAAGGGGACTCATTAGACACGAGCAGACTAAACCAAACTATCATAGTGAGACATTGGAAATGTTAATGTATGCTGTTATGTATAGTAATTCTAAAGAACCTGAGTTATATTATAATGACCCAGTATTCAAATCAGAAACGTTTCTTATAAAATACGTATTTAGTACAACAGAAATGGATGAATTAATACATACCATATTATCTCTAAGATACCCTACCGTGGACGATGACCACATAGAGACGTTTTCTATAGCGTTCTATATGCATTTAAGTAGTGGTCATATGACTATGTTAGAAAATAATATAGTGTATGATATATCTACAGATTATGATACATATACACTAACACCACAAGGTACGCCTATGGAGTTTAGATATTATTTAGAATACTTAAAAGCTGACGTCGAATCAGCACTAGATAATAATAAATCAAAACATAATACGTTAAATATAACATGAGTACGTACATTACAGATATAGTGGCAGAGTTTTATTCTTCTGTTGAAAGTGAGTATGAGCGATTAACTTCGATTACATTAGCTAAGGTAGATGTAAATATAAAAAACGTAGATTGTTTACAGGGTTATATAGTAGGTTCTCATGTAGATTTTTTAACTCAATCTTTTGGTAATATAGATACTCATCAGGCTATAGAAGATTTGGATAATATAATAACTCACTTAGAGATAGTGTCTAATATGACAGTGTTACCAATAAGTCATATTGATTATGATGTAAACGATAGAGTGTTTTATGTGGATGATTGGATAAATAATAACAATCATTATTACATAATAGAGGTAAGAGATAGTGGCGATAATGTAATTGTTATACTCGGAAAGTTTGGAAACAAAAGATTATGAATAAAATATTTCGAGTAACCACACCTCATTCACTAGTGTTGATAGTTGACTTAATAAATAGGCTAAGTGATGGTGTATTGAACAATAGTTTTTCTACTCACCTAGTAGATATAGTTATAACCGAAGTCGTACAAGCACCTATAGAATTAAAGAGTTTAGAAGAACAGGTTAATTCTATAGCTTTTTCCGATTTATTCAAAAATTTTATAGTTAGAATAAACACCGAGACATTAGAGTTTTTACTGAAATTAATCAGAGAACTACTCATGCAGTTATATAATGAAAATACAATATATAACTTTACGAATAATGATATCGTTACCGCAGTTAATGGACAAATTATTTTAATAACACGAACATAAAAAGGACGAAGTATGATAGTAAATAAATATTATGAATTACAAACAATAGCCCCATCAGTATTGGGTAATACTTTTAAAAATATAAAGTTGACTAAGATATTAAACTTCCAAGAAGCTATAAAAGAAGATACGTCTTTATTATACGTGAATGATAATGTATATAACTCAATTAGTCAAAACCCTATACCTGATATAGGGGATATGACTTTTTACGTATTTGAAAATGCAAATGGAGATAAAATAATACTATCTAATAGCTGGATACAACCACAATCGATAGTGGAGCTTAGTAAAATATCTTTATTAACAATATCTGTTACAAATGTTACTCATGAAGATAATTTAATTATACAAGATATGCTACGTAATTTAGGTTTTAATAATTTCTCAGTGACAGTATAATAAATATTTTTTTTTTACAATACCTCCTTATATGACAAATAAGTCTATGAGTGTAAAAACTCATATAGGTGAGTGATAAGTTATTTAATTTTAAATACATATCATTATTTTGGTACTATAAGTATCTCGCGAAATATTTAAAAAGGAACAAAAAATGTCAATTGATTTTGAAGACAAAAATACTGGTGTAAAAGAAGCCGATTTACAAACACAATCTCTAGGGTTTGATTTGTTACAACGCATGCAAGTAAGAAGTTCTGTTGGGTCTGCAGCCACAGTAGAAAAGTTCTTAGAAAATGCAGAGGAATTTATTAAAGCAACTGGTAAACAAGTGTCTATGTATAAATTTTCTAAAGAGGAATTTAAATTCTTAGAATATTCAAATATAGTTATTACTAAAGAAAGTAAAGGTACAATTATTTACTTTATACTAGAATTAGCTAGTACTGGTGTGGCAGGACAAACCCCTAAAGCTATCATGGAATTTGAAATGAGTAAAAATGATGTATTTGCTAAGAGCAGAGCTAGTTACATAGTATTACCATCAGAGGCTATTGAGAAAAATCTTAGAAATGAGATTGAAATAACTATAGCTAATGGTAAAGAAACTAACTTTGTATTCGCTGGCGGAGACATCATCCATGCAACAGAAGACATTACTGATACTAGTGTATCTGCTACAGCCCTAGCTGATGCAATTAATCAAATTGAATCGCTAGACGTAGTTATTAGTGGAGAATACACAGACGCTTCTCTATATGAAGCAGTTAAGTCTAAAGGCATTAGAGATTTAAAAGTATCTGTATCTAACGAACCTCTATCATTACTAGGAGAAACTAGACATAAGAACTTCTCTACTAACTTAACACTAAGAGATATGAAACAACAAGCTGGTATTAACTTAGGTAGTGGTAGTTTAGAACTAGCTATTACTCATGGTTACGTGTCAGTATCTGTTTATGAAAAGCCTGTTACTACAATGGACCAAAATGGAAGACCTGTTAATACATCTGTGTTCACATTCTTTCCGCTTGTAAATGTGAATGCAATGGAACTTGCCATACCTACTACTGGAGCAGCTCTTATAGCTTTAGCTCAATCAGCAGTTGTGACTCAAGACCATAGATGGGTAAATATCCTAGCTGAAACTACTGCAACTGGTAAAAACCCCGGTGTACTAGAATTGATTAAAAATGAAGCTGTTTCGGGTACTACTAAGTTAGTAGATTTAACATCTAAGAACTTCACAACATCTGATAAAGAAAGATACATATTAGAAAAAATTGATAACAATCCTGTTCTACAAATGTCAATCCCAGGATTTGGTTTTGGAACATCTACCATGTCTATCTTTGCAATAGCTTCTAATCCAGAACATCCAGATAATCAAGATGCTAGAACAGAATTAATAAAAGTCGCACATGATGTGACGGGTGGACAATTCCCACTAGATTTTGACCCAAGTAAGATTTTTGCATCAGCTTCGTTTAAATTACCTTATGGTACTTATATTAATAAGAATAAAGATGTTCGTTCTTTGGACGAGATTGATTTAATGTATATCTTGGATAAGAAAAATGGTGCTAGTATAGATACTATTAGTAACTTCATTACATCAGAAGTAGCGAATAACAACAATGACTTGATGAGAATGAAAGTGTACACTGATTTAAAACTGAATGCTAATATAACAGGATTCAAAGACACAGTTACTTTCAACCCTGATTTTATAACACTTTTAGCTAGTTCTATGAATAGTGCTGGTGCAGGATTCTCTGTTGAATCAAGTGGAGTACAAGGTCAGACAAATTATGGATTTGCCTCTACTGCAGATTTATATGCTGCTGGTTTGGGTAATGCACAAATTACTGGTTTTAACAACTATGGAAATAATAACAATAATGTTAATGGTAACTTCTTTGGTAACCAATACAACTTTAATGGATAAAAACACATACACTACATAGCATATGCTATGTAGTGTAATTAATATTTGATATTTTATTTTATTCACATATGATTAATTAAATAAAGAAAGGGATGACAAATGAATATTTTCGAAGTAGAATATAAAGATATCAAAAGACGAATGAGTCCACTGTCCACATACATCAATACCAATGCATTATATGTGTCCAAAAAATATAATGTGTCGTTAGACGATGCTAAAAAATGTATAAAAAAAGCTATTGTTAAAAAGGGCTTTAAAGACCCTCTAGTATATCTTTATGAAAAGGACTTGGAAACATTAGATAAAAAAGATACAACCATACCATTATCTAAATTTTTATCCACTATAGAAGCCGAGAAACTAACTATAGCACCTTCTTTCACATGTTATACTAAAGTAAAACACGATGGGTCTCCTTGGAGAAGTGTACATGCAAGAATGTTAAATGTAAATAAAAAAATGAGGTCTCATCATAAGAAATTATCTAGAGAGGCTAAATCAAAAGGTGATTTTGTAGAAGCTGATATACAAAAGACTATTGATGCTAGTAAGAAAATGAGTAATAACGGTTATTCCGGTGCATCATGTCAACTACACTCACCACTAGCCACACACTCATCCCACTATACGTTTACATCTGCCACTAGGGTATCTACATCTACAGCTAATGTAATCGCAGAGAGTATGGTGTCGGGATATCGTTCATATTATTCTCCAAACGATGTACTGATGCATTGGAATGCTTTATTATATTGTTATAATAAAGATGCTGTGCAAATAGCTATTGATACATATGGTTTAAAAATACCTACACCAGAAGACTTGATGGATATGGTAGTGTATTCTAAATATCATTATTGGCATAATGATGATGAAGAAAAACGCATATATGATTATGCTAAGAAACTAACTGATTTAGATAGAACCGCTATATTATATACTTTTGATATGTACCACCTAATAAAATTAAATAAGTTTGTTATGGATAAACTAGTTGATGAGATAAGTGTGGTTAGGCCAAATACACATTCTGACTACTCTATAGTTGATACAGCTGAGGAGTTTGAGGTCAATTTAATGTATCACATACTATCAGATAGGTTAGTAAATAAAGGATTGGACTTAAGTGTTCATAAAGGAACCGAGTTAGGTAATCTAATATCATCTACATTATATAATATACATAACGGTTTAGATGGACTATCACAAATATCAGATGCGTTTTTTAAATCAGAAGTATTGCCACCAAACATAGCAACCTACAAGAAAGTGATAAGAAGAGGCGTGTCGTTATCCGACACTGACTCATCCAATGAGATATACGCTAGATTAAGAGATATGAGATATGGTAAAGGCTTTGGTCATAATATTACTTCTATAGGGTATGTTGCATCTCTAGGTGCTATATTAGCAAATGTGACAGTCACTGCATTAAGTATACTAACAAAGAATATGAATGTGGATGAAGATAAATCACCTGAGCTAAATATGAAACAAGAGTATTATTTCCCACTATTTGCACCAACAGTGTCTTCAAAACATTATTTATCAGTGAGTCATATTGTGGAGATGTTAATAAGTATAGAAGACCAAATGGACTACCATGGAGTAGCTCTTTTGTCTGGAAACATAGATAAACGACAAAATGAGTTTAAAGAAAAAATAGGCGATATGATAATTAAAGCCACTAACAAAGGTATAAAAATAAACCCTTTCTTGTTAATAGAAGATGTGAAAAAGCTAGAAAAAGAAATAGAAGATAAGATACTGAATCTTGACCAATCTGTATTAGTGTATTCTGATATTAAAGAAAAAGGTAGTTATAAGAATCCACATTCGTCCCCATATTTACATAACCTATTATACAAAGAAGTCTTTGAAAGCAAATATGGCGAATGCCCTAAACTACCCTATGTATCGGTAAATATACCATTGAAACTTGGGTCTAAAAAAAAAATATCTGATTTTATATTATCTATAAGTGATGATGGTATATCAAATGACTTTGCTAATTTTATATTAAAATATAATAAAAAACAACTTAACACAATACGTCTACCTTTGGATATAGTAACTAATAAAGGTATATTCGAAGAGCTCGTATCGATTATAGATACAAAGAAGATAATACTATCTCAAATGTCTTCGATAAGACTAGTACTAGCTATCCTAAATATAAACATAAATGATAATGAATTGTTTATTGGCGGTTAAATTAAAGAAAGCATTTACTAATAGAGCTTTATAATTATTAAATTAAAACTATCCTAGAATCGATTATAAGCTCTATTATAGAGTAACACTATACATAGTATACATTTGTAATTAAGATAGGTTATATGTATCATTATGTTACTTTAAATAGTAATTTAATTTATTCACATATGATTAGTTAGATAAATAAAGAAAAAAGGAAAAAAAGCATGATAAATATGGAAACTAATAAACTAAGTGGTTATTTTGAAAATGAGATCATTGGCGATGAAGTTATCTTTATCAATGACTTAGATTATGATAGTGAGAGTGATAGGAACTATCTAAAAGAGTCATTATTTGTAACATTAAAATCAACAACAATTGATATAGTACCTAGTTGTTTTTGTGGAGCCGTTAGTGCTAACTACTTAAAAGGTGGAATATGTAATCTTTGTGATACCGAAGTAAAAGATAGATTTGGTGATTTTAAACCGTTTGTTTGGATGAAACGCATTAAAGGAGCACCACCTTTTATAGCTCCTTGGTTTGTTGCATCTATAGATAAGTTAATGGGTAAATCAAACGAACGTTCTATATTGAGATGGTTTGGAGACACTACTTACAACCCACCGTTACCTCCTTCTAAAAGCACAGTGCCATCAGAAGAAGCACTATACGATAAAGTGAAGTTATTACCTAAGTTTGAAAGGTCTTATGGTTTCTTTATAAATAATTTAGAAGATATACTATTATGTATATTATCTTATAAGCAACATGCTAAAGATAAAAGTAAACGTATACAATATATGATAGAAGTTTATAGAAATCATAAAGATGATATATTAACAGATATTGTACCAGTTACACACAAAGACTTAATTATAGAAGAGAAGTCTTCTAAGGGCTCTTATGTAAAAGCATCAAGGAGTCAAGTTATAAATGTAGCAGAAACATTTATGAGATATTGTAATTCTGATAAAAAAATATATAGAGATAGAGCCACAGCGTTAGCCGTGCAATCTTTAGCCGATATGACAGTTGGTATTATGAAAGACTTTGTATCTGGAAAGACAGGTCTAGTTAGAAAACAAATAATGGGAGCTAGGTTACACTTTTCGTTTAGACAAGTATTAACACCAATTATGGGAGTCCATAGTTATGATGAATGCCATATGTCTTGGCGCTCAGCAGTGGTTGTATTTAGACCACATATAATAAATAAATTATATAAAGAAGGTTACTCTAATAAAGAGGTTAATAGAATGATGTATAAAGCATTGACTATATTCGATGCACACATACACTCTATTATGAATGATTTAATAAATGAGTCAGAAAATGGGGTACCTACATGGGTACAAAGAAACCCTAGTCAGAACAGTGCTTCAATACTAATTGTAAGAATAACCAAGATTAAGACAAATCCTGAAGATACTACGGTGAGTCTTAGTGCTTTACTATTTCCGTTTATGAATGGAGATATTGACGGAGACGAACTAAATTATCATCTGTTATTAGATAAAAAAATGTATAAGTTACTGGAATGTTTAAGACCACATAATGACGTGGTGGACGCATCGTATAGTCCAATGGATTTATATGGTAAAATAGGTGTGTCAGAAACTAGTGTTGCAACTATCACAAACAAATTAACTTATGAGAAAAATAAATTTTGTATTGATAGAAAATAAACTTATACGCTACATGACATATGTCATGTAGCGTAATTAACTCTGATATTTTATTTTAACTATATAGTTAAAATAAAATACGACAATATAATAACAGGGATGTTTTTTGATACTATAATAACAATAAAGGTATTGTTTTAGTACATAAACCATATAATAGGAGATGATATGAAAAATATAGATAAGTTAAAAGAATTAACGAAAGAGATAACTGACATACTTAATGAAGAAAACGAACACGTTGTGGAAGATAATGAACCCGTTTTAGTTGTTGAGAAAGATAAAGAAGTACCAATTAACAAAATTTATAGTGTTAAACTAGTAAAGGATAGTGTTGATACAAAGTCAAAAACTGTTGAAGTAGATGTAGAATATGAAAGTTATAATAACATGCTTATTGTAGCTATTCAAGAGCAGGGAGGCGACTGGGGTCATTTCTACCGATATGAAGGTGAACAACATAAAACAAGTAGGGCAAAAAAGAGAGTTAAATTAAGCTATGTAAAAGACGTTGATGTTAACGACATAATGTTGCAATCATTCTTGACAACTGGAGGATGGGAGAATAGGACATCTGATTTAAACCAAATGGATATAAAATCAAATACTTCTATAACTAATGTAAGTGTAAATACAAAGTTTTATAGAGGTCCGAATATAGCCGGTGGTGCTTTTGGACATTCTGACCCAGCAACGTCGAAAAACTTCAACTACAATAGACCAGGTGGCTATGGCGTACAATCTTTCGAATTAAAATACTGGATTAAAGAGAAAAAGGCATCTGTGATAAGAATACCAGTTGGGTGGGAGAGAATACAGCCAGAGTTAAATGGAGAGTTAAACTATGTGACAGTGAACGAGTTGAAGAAAAATATTGATGAAATATTATCTCTAGGAAGTAATGTCATCATAGACTTACACAACTATCTAAGATTTACAACTACTTATAAAACAACCATGACTATGAACGGAGAATTCAACCCATCTCATATGTATGATATTTGGAAAAAGATATCTGCTATATGGGCAGATTCTAAATACAAAGATAGAGTAATAATGAACTTAATGAATGAACCTCACACTATAGGTCAGGACATATTGAAGGAATCTATGATTCAAGCAGTAAGAGGTGTTCGTGATTCTGGTAATAAAACTTTAGTTTTAATATCTGGTAACTTATATTCTAGTTTTGCTCATTTTACAAGTAGTGCTAATAATGGTCATAGTTGGACACACCTTAATCAATCTAGTTCTGATATTTTCGAAGGCTTCGAAGTATATGACTCTAGTAACAATTGGGCTGTTGATTTGCACCACTACACTGATGCAGATGGTGCGGGTAAAGGAATGCCTTTATTAAACGGTGACGTGAATATAGCTGAAAAGCAAGGTGTTAATACTTTGAAGTGGGCTAGGTTCAAACCAGATGGAAGTAAGAGGAATGAACCATATAAAATATTCATAGGTGAGTTTGGCATGCCTCTATTAAGTGGTAATGACCTAGAGTTATTTGTACAATCGATGAAAAACCAAATTAAATATATGGAAAATAACAAAGATGTTTTTATAGGTTATACATTATGGTCTGCAGGTATATCATGGCCTCTTAATTATAATCTTGGTCTAGACCCAGAATGGTCAGGTGGTATATCTGTGCTGCAGCAAAACCATGGTAAGGTATTACAAGTACATTCTCAAAACGTAAGAGCAGTAAAAGATGGAGTAACTATGTCTAGAATATTCGAAGGTGGCACTTTTTAACAACGATAATAAATATAGATTTAAATATAATTTAATATTAAAAAGGATTTGGTTTGAAAAAACTTTTACTAAACTTAGTTTATAAAATAAAACAATTGTTTAAAAATTTTAAAGAATATATTCTAAATAAATATGGTGAGAAAGTGATTTTAAATATGAAAAAAGATAGCAGTGATATACAAGAAAAAGAAGAGATAGAGTTTATTGGTGATGTTAAACCAATAGATATCACTGATAATAAAGTGGATTTTATAAAAGAGGTTGTTAAAGAAGTTGTTAAAAAACCACCAGTTGTAATACCACCTATTATTATTGATAAAAATAAAGACGATACACTAAACTCTTCTAATGCTATTTATATAGAAGATAATAAAGATATCTATAAGAAGGGACTAATACATAATGGATGGACTAGAATAGATTGGATAAACAATCCTAAAACCCTAAGGTTAGAGTGGTTTTTAGACTGTCCGTTTGGGTTGAGTGGAGAACCGGATAAAGAAAAAGATTTAGATCATACAGAAGCGTTATTAGAATTATTTAAAAATATAAATCATGGTGTCACAGTATACATACCAAATGGAGTATTCTATACCACCGAAGAACTTAGTTGTGCTGGTAAACACTATGTAACCTTTAAAGGTGAAGGCTTTGCTTTACAACAAAATAGTTACTATGCCTCGAACTCTAGGCTGCAGTATAGAGGTAAGAAAAAGAATGCTACATTTATAGATGCTGGTAAACACCCTACTTTTAATAATATAGCTATATGGGGCAATGGGTGCAAAAAGAAATGGGGAGGCAACCATTTACAAAATGACAATGGTACAATTGCATTAAAAATTGAAGGTAGTTTAAATGCTAGAAACTTACAATTAAAATACCATAGGGTATCAATGTATTTCTGGAGAGACTCATATTACACTAGGTTAGATACCCCAGAAATAAAATACACTGACTTAGCTTTTACGTACGGTCAAGTTCCATATAACCAAAAAATATTTGGTGGTATTTTTCAAGAGACAGCTAAATTATGGGATAAGTCTGGTAGAGGGTTTGCTTTTGTAGGATGTTCATTTGAACACTATACTGAACAAAATGTTATCTACCCAGCCACAAGAGTATTATTCGATAATTGTTATTTTGAAACTGCTCATGAAGTTGGTACGTTCCTGAGATTAGAAAAGAGAGCTTCTCTAAAGATAGTGAATTGTATGGTATATACAAAGAATACGGAATACTTTTTAGATAATGGCCATGGTTACTATAGTGTTTTCTTAAGTGAAAATAATTCTATTGTTAATGACCAAGATAAAGTATCTTGTTACGTGAGATTATCACCTGATAATAAAGGACAAGTTGTTAAAATGTTTGCTGATATGGTGGAGTTTGATCACTTAGATAGTAGTAATTATATAGATACGAAACCAAAAATAAAAGATTACGATATATCATATCCAAAAGGTGATAAAATAACTGATAGAAATGGTAAAGAGTTAAATTAAAATTTTTACACTACATAACATATGTTATGTAGTGTAAATTAATATTGATATTTTAATTTAATTACATATGATTAGTTAAATAAAGAAAGTTCTGTCTAATATTATTATTGAATTTTTCAATCAAAAATAGTTTACGTTTATGTTTTATTTGGACAAATACCCAAAAGGAAAAACAATGAATGAGAACGATATAAACGCTATGATGAACCAAAAACCAGAAGATATGAAACAAGAGATTGTTAATAAGGAGAATAATAATTACGGGGAAGAGCCTTTTTATAAAAATATACATTTTGATGCTGCTACTATTAATGTACCGAACCCAGCTCCATTTACGGTTTATTCTGAAACAGAGATACCTGATAATATAGAAGAGAGAATAATGACTATATTACCTATGTTACAAAAGAATAAATCAACCATGCGTATGGGTGGCGATAATAGAAATACATTAGAGATGGCAACTGCTCACTTATATATGTTTAAAGAAATTTACCTAGCATGGGCAAATTCTAATAAAGACCTAGCTCCATCGGCTACTAGAAAGAAACCTAGTGAGATAGCATATAGAGTGGCAGTAAGTTCTTTTTTAAATAGTAGAAGAGAAGCTACAGAAGAAAAGTTCAACGACTTACCGTTTGCTATCAAAGCCTTATTAGCTAAAGACTCTCATATACTATATGGAGATAAACTAGATTCTAAGTTAGGTATGATTATTATATATACTCCTTGTGGAAGTACTTCATTTGCTTTTAATCAAGATTTTAAAGCTCTAGGTAGAGCTAGTAATTGGATAACTTATGGTAGAAAATTTGGAATTAAAATATATAACTTAGGAGATGATGATTCATATGCGGAGTTAAAGATGACTTTAGCAGGAGCTGTATCAACACCCAAAATAGAAGAGAGTGTGACAGTAGAAGAACCAGTAGTTGTACCAGAAACAACTCATACAATTACTCCTGCACCTACACCAGATGGTATGTCAGATTCTCCAGCTATTGATTCAGCTATAACTGATGCGATTGATAGATTATAATATATAAATCAAAAGGATACATATGAACATTGGGTCACAAAGTAATAGTGAACTAATTAAATTATATAAAGAAAAAAGATTTAGAGGATTTATGTTTCATGCAAGCGAACTTACAGATAGAGAAATATTTCTATCATGCATGGAATATAAGAATAATAAAATGATATTTATGCTAAAGGATAGACTATCTATATTTAATATAATATCAATTATGTTTTCTATTAGATTTTTAGATAAAATATTTTTTAAAAATATTTTATTATATAAGAAAAAGATTATACTATCCAGCGTTAGTCGTAAAGAATATAAAACCAAATATTATGTTCCAATAACAAAGGAAGTATTTAAAAGAAAACGTAATTCGTTTATAACAAAAGTAATGAATATCGATTAGTCAAAATATTTGAATCACATATTACTATATTGAGTCAAAATATTATAAGAGGAAGAAACGTATGAAAACTATTATTAAAATTGATTGTACTAAAAGTATAAAAGAGGATATAGTTGCTATATTTTTATCAAATGATAAAAAGGATGTCGAAGAACTATTAAAGAGAACTCTGATGATACCTGTAAACGTGCTCAGATTGAACTGTAGTATACTAAAAGTAAAAATAGATGGTATAGTATACTCATTATATAAAACACGACCAAATAGAGTATCTATGAAATGTAGTAGTTAGGTTAATTCCTAACTATTATTTTTTTTTTGAAAGGTAAATGCAAATGTTAAATAAAACAATCAATGGTCTATGTCTATCAGATATACATTTAGGGCATCCAAAAAACCCAACGGATTCTATCGTTAGAAACCTGAAAATGGAAATAGAGCAACACAAAGATGTGGATATAATAATAATAGCAGGTGACTTATACCATAAGATTTTATCATTTGCATCAAATGACACAGTATCTTCTGTTGGGTTCATGATGTGGTTAGCAGATTTCTGTATATCGAATTCTATTATACTTAGAATATTAGAAGGTACACCATCACATGATTATAAACAAGCTATAGTATTTGAAGAAATATTCAAAGATAAATATAAAGAACTAAATTATAGATATGTATATGATATAGAAGTAGAAATACTAGAAGAGTTTAATTTATCAATACTATACGTTCCTGATGAAATTAGACCTACTATAGAAGAGACAATGAGAGATATACATAAAGTACTTCCTAAAGATGGTGTTGATATTGCTGTGATGCATGGTCACTTTGAATATCAATTACCTATTAAGTTATCTTCATCATTTACTGTAAACGATTTTGATTTTGTAAAGCATTTTATATTCATAGGTCATATACATACACATAACCCAAGAGGTAAGATAGTGCCACCAGGTTCTTTTGATAGATTATCTAATGGCGAAGAAGAGAAAAAAGGATATATTAGATTTAAGATAAATCCTAATATAGGTGGGTCTTATATATTTATAGAAAATAAACTATCTCAACTATTTGATTCGATATCTATTTCCACAAATGATATAAAAGAAGCTTCCAAAATATTATTAAATAAGATAGCTGGTTATCCCAGCAAATACTTGAGAATAATAGTCCAGGATAACTCCTTGGACACAAAGATACTATATGATATATCTAGAAAGAACAATATAGATTTGACGATAAAGATAAATAAAGATAAAGAAGACGATGATGATTTACAACTACTTGATTTAAAAAGAACTGACTCGTTTTCAATAACAAAAGATAATATATCAAATCTCATTGATGATGAGATAGATTTAGAGAATGATGAGTTATCTATATATAATGAAGAAATGAAATTATTAATATAAAGGTTATTAAAAAATGTTAGATTTTATAATTAATGAATATAAAAATGGCGATGTTAATAAAGCACTATCAGAACTTACGCAAGAACAGTTATTAAATCTAATATGTGATAATTGTATTATGGAAACAGAAATAGAGATATCTTTATTATCTATTAAGTATATTGATTTAGATTCTATTATAGAATTAGTAATCAATAATGATGATAAGTTAACTCCATACATTAGAAACATAATTTCAGATAAAGTAATTGATAAGAAAATAGGAGGTGTTAACAATATGCACTTAGCTAATATTGTTTCTAAGATAACTAATTCCAATATGTCTATGGTGAATAGATATAGTTTATTATCAATCATCGAATAAAAAACTATTATTTAATGATACAATAGTATCTATTTATAAATAAATACCAAACACACAAGGACATGACATGAAGAGAAATCAATTTTTAGAAGAAGTAGCTGTAGAAGAAATTACACCAGCAACAGATATTACTAGCGCAGAAACAATAGCTGCAGTAGAAGCAGAGTATGAATTAGAAACAATGGTATCTGATTTTAATGTATTTGAAAACGCAATTGTTACAATGAAACCTGATATGGGAGAAGTTGCAATTGAAGCTTTCGGTCTACTATTAAATGCACCAGCTGCTGTAATTGGACAACTAGCACTAGAAGAAGAAAGTAAGGCTGATAAAATCAAAGCTGCATTTTCTAAATTTATTAAATCAGTACAAGAATGGTTTTCTAAGAACTGGGCTAAAGTTAAAAAGCTATGGGGCGAAGGTGCTAAGAAAGCTATCGACGGAATCAAAGCTACTGAGAAAGAAGTTGAGAAACTAGGTAAAGATGCTAAGAAACTAGTAGAGCAAGATGAAATTAAAGCTAAAGATGTTATTGATTTAACAAAAGATAGTGATGAAGATGAGAAGAAAGTAAAAACTCAAGCTGAGAAAATCGAAGAAGAAAAAACTAAAGAGACAATTGCTAGAAGTAAACTAGCTGAAATTAAAAGAGGTCTCATTGAACGTAAAGAAGGTGAGTACTACTACCCTATCTCTACTACTAAGATGGTTAAATACGAAACAGATGGTGATAGAGTAGGTAAACTACAACCAATGAAATTTGAAGAGTATGAATTCAAACTAGATGCTGGTACAGTAGATAATGAAGATATCGCTAATCTATGGGAACTATACTCAGCATATTCAGAAGAACTTAATATTGATGGCATGATTAAAGAAATCCGACAAGTTATTAAAGAATCAGAAGATGATATGGAAATTGCTATTTATAAAGCAATGATTAAAGATTTCTCTGATAGAAAGAAAGCGCTTAATACAATTAGACATTTAATTGTAGCAGTTGGCGGTAGTTATGATAAAATAACTAAAGGTTTTACAGGTCTTGATATAAAATAATAATCAATATTATTCACTATAGCCATATGGCTATAGTGAATGCCTCTTTTTTGATTAAATTAAAAGGAACATCATGGATGACGGTAATATAGAATATCAGATTGGTATGGATGAAATGGCTATAGAACAAATGTTCGTAAGTATAGATGAATTAGATATGTTAGAAGAGCTATCGATGGAATCAAAAACATCTACTGGTATGTTTGACATATCACTAGAGGCTATGGGTTCAGATAAGTTTTTGCATAATATACAAAAAGGTAGAACTAAGTTTTATGGTGACTTTATCAAAACTAACACTAGAATGTACGCTAACTTAACAGCATGGCTAAGAAAAGAAGAGATTAAAAAGACGCATACTCTAGCGTCACTACAAGCTTCTAAAGGAGCAGATAAGAAAGAGCTTGGTAAAGTAGTAGCTAAGAAGATGAATGGTAAAAACATAAACATAATATCTTTACTCAACGGAATAGACCCTAAACAAGTCAAGTTAGCTAAGATTAGATTTGATAACTTAAAGTCTAGAGTTAAAGATAATACAATGTTTATAAATAAAATATCTAAGATGATTCAAAAAGGTTCTGGGTTCAATTTACTACTCGACGATAAATTAGAGCCTTCTGATTTAGTTTCTTTAATTAAAGAACAATATGATTCAGAACCTGACTTATCACCATCTGTTAATTCCATAAGACTATTTGGTGTACAAAGAAGATTTAAAACTGATAAACGCCAGATATTAGTAGATATGATGAAACAAGAAGGTGCTAAAACAATATTACTAGATTGGTCTGGTTCTACCATGAAGTACCTGCTTATAACCGGAACTGAACTAAAAGTTATTTATAAGAAATTGAAATTGACTAATGGTGATTATACATCATTCTATCAACGTAACGATGATATAATTAAGAAGACCATTTCCGATAACTCTGGTACCGACCATTTAATAGAACAAATGAGAATCCAATTAAATACTTACCAGTTAATAAATAACTCTTTATTAAAACTATACATGCCTAGTGAAAAAACATACGATGAGTTGAAATACATACGTCGATTTCATATGAACTTAGTTAGAGTAATGCACTTACGACTAATGGATATCGTATCTTCTTATAGAGTGATTTATTCGATAGCAAATATAATTGATAAAGAATTAACTTAGACATAATAAGATTTAAATGAAAAATAACAAAGGATAGTATATGAATGAAATATTGTTGAATAAAGTAGAAGAGGGATTAGAAGCTATTGTAAAAAATATATCATCTAATGTGGATGAAGGTATTATTGTAATGGGCGCATCTGATGAAGAGTTCATAAGTGAATTATTAATAAATAAATTATCTAAAAAGGCTAATTATGTTGGGTAGTAGAGAAGTATTTTTAGCTAAAATTGGTGATAGAAAATTAACCACTAATGGTGATTCTGCGATGGCTCTGTTAACATCTTCAAGCGAAGCTAGTAACGAAGAGGGAATTAGACAGATATCTGAATTAATAACTTCTTTAGTTAATAAATATAAGAAAGTAATCTTTCCACTTATACAGGGAGGTATTGAAACAGTATCTAATAATGTAGAAGCTAATGTTGAGAAACAACTTCAGATGAATATTAAGATAAATACACTCAGTATATCTCAAGAGATTATTGACGGGTTCAATAGTGTTATTTACCCAATAGAAGATTTACCAACTCTATATGGAGCAGGTGTGTTGTTTGGAGATGGTGTAGTATATAAACAGAAACCAGTATTAGAATCCGAACTAAATAAATTAGATGGTAACGAAATAAGAAGAACCATTAAAACAATGAACATGTTAATGAAAAAAGAAACCAATATGACTAAAATCATTAATGGTGAATATGATGATGTTGATATTAATTCATTATTATTGGTCGTTAATAACTTGTCTAGTAACGAACCACCAGAAGGTAGTTTTGGTAAGATAGGTGATTACAGAGACGCTCTTTCATCATTAAGAAACACTGTTAATTATTACGTATATAAATTAATCAGTCTAATTGATAAAGCAACTGCTTCCGATTCTCTTATACACAAAAAGGGTGATGGTTTCATTACTGTATATAAAGATAGCCTTATTAAATTATATGAGCAAGGTGGTTCTATAGAAATAGTCTATGGTTTATATTTAAATAATAAATCTAATATGACTGTAGCGTATGCGATTACTGATGCTACTAGATATAAGAAATTATATAAATATGAATATAACAAATACATTATGAAGAATAAAACTATATCTACAGATGCTTATAATTTTGAATATATAATGTTAACATCTAGAATAGCAAAAGATAATAACCTGCCAATGACACATGTTGATAATATAAAAAATAAATTCTCTAATTATACAGAGTTAGAGCTAGCTGATGTAAAAGCTAGAGTAGAAGAGATAATCGCTGATAACTTATTTAAATCTAGTGGTATCAGAAGATTTATTAGCGCATTTGAATATTTTAGAAAATCAAATGTATCACCAGAAGAAGCTGCTGGTATGGCTGCTATGGATTTAGCTACAGACTATATAGTAAGTAATATAAATATACAATAAAATAAGGAGAATGATATGAAATTCGATAAGACTTTACTAAAGAGAGATGATAAGGCTATACAGAAGATACTCTTTGATAGTAAAGGAGAAATAAACATATCATCTCCTCTATATATTATATTCCCTGAAAGGTTTATTGTATCTAACTTAGCTAAAATAACCAGTGAGATTGAAATATCTGGTGCGGTACTGGTAATGAATGATAAACATATATATACAGTAATCACTCTACCAAACTTATTATCATTCTCTCCTTCATCTATTGAGTCAATAGACGTTGAAGATAAGCCACATATGATTTTAGAATTTCTAGGACATAAATTCATCAATAGTACAAAGGTATTAGATTCAGATTCGATACCTGTGCAGATTATAGATGAATTTTTCATACAAAATAATTGCCCATTTTATTTAAGTTCAACCGACCTGATTGGTTTACTATCAAAGATACCACTAACAACAACTTCCCATGTTATTTTTGATAATATAGTAATTGAACTACTCATCTCTCTAGTGGTCAAAACAAAAGATGGCAAAAAAGCAAGGGATATTTTAAGTAAAGAAGAAATGGCGTCAATTAGCAAAACTAGTATCAGTGGTATATCTAACGTCGCTAGTTTTACTAATAACATAAGTAGGATAGGAGGTTCATATTTTAACGACGGTCTTACATATGGACTAGATGACAATGACTCTGAATCAACTGAATTAGATGATATATATAGAAAATAGGATAAAAAGGATACAAATGAAAAATAGATTTTTAACAACTGAGAATAATACCCCAATAGATATGAGTGGATTAGAAACTGAATTGGTTAGTATGGAACAGTCATTGCAACAGATGGATAGTGACCATGATACAGCTACACAAATGATTCAATTGGCACAAGCTGGAGACGTTAGTTTAGAAACTATTGGATTAATGGATATATCCATTGAAGAATTAAATAAAAGATACATGGAGCAATATTCAATAGAAAGCACTGATTATTTTAAGAAGTTTTTATCATGGGTTAACAGAAGCCCTTTTCAATTTAAACTATTTGATATTAATGAGTTATTGAAAGATAAAGAGTGTATCAGTAAAGCCGAGCTCATATATAACAAAAATATAAAATCAAAACTATTTAGTTTTCAAAGTAATGATAGATTTATAGATGCGTCTATTAGATTATTAGTTTTAATTAAAGGCTCCGAAGATTTAGTAAAAAAACACGGTAATATATTACCACAATATGACAAAATGGATTTTTCTAAAATAAAAACCAAAGAATGCGTGGTGTCATCGTCGATAAACCGGTCTTCAGATAGAATTAACATCATTATAACAAGAGATGCTAAAATGGATTTTGCTAAACTAAACGAATTAAAAGATTATAAAGATTTCAACTATTTGTTAGATTTTATAATAAATATAAATGATATAATTAATAATAAGTCAAAAATGGAAAAATATATTAAGTCAATAAGTGCCATTGACCCTGATAACGTTGATGATTTTAAATATAAAAATTTACTACTAAGATATTCTTTAATGATTTTACGTAGAGCCGAGTTAAAGAGATGGGTTAATATGATTGCTGTTGTAGGCGAATACGATAGTGGAAGAACAAAATAACATACATTACATAGCATATGCTATGTAATGTATTAAAGTTTGATATTTTATTTTATTCACATATGATTAATTAAATAGAATAGGATAAACAATATGAGAAAATTAACAACTGATGAAGTAATTAAACAATTTAAATTAAAACATGGTAATAAATATAATTATGATAAAGTAGAATATAAAGGTAGCACAACTAAAGTAATAATAATATGTAGTAAACATGGTGACTATAAACAAACACCAAATAAACATAAAGAATTGAGAGGTTGTCCATTATGACAAAATAGAAAATTAGTATATGGAATAGGTATTAATGATAGTGATTACTATACCAGTTCTATAATAGATGGTAAAAGAGTAGATTGTCCGTATTATAGAAAGTGGAAAGGTATGATAGAAAGATGTTATAGTCTTAAATTTCATATTAAACACCCAACATATAAAGATGCAATTGTACACAAAGAATGGCATTCATTTATGAATTTTAGAGAATGGATGGCATCTCAAGACTGGAAAGATAAAGAATTAGATAAAGATATATTATTTCCAGGTAATAAATTATACTCTAAAGATACATGTGTATTCGTAGATGAAAACATAAATACATTATTATTAGATTGTGGTGCTAGTAGAGGTAAATATCCAATAGGTGTATGTTTGAATAAACAAAGTGCTAAATACGAGTCTCAAGTTAGTGTTGATGGCGAAAAGAAACATCTAGGATTATTTAATACAATAGAAGAAGCTAGTAAAGTATACAGAATAACTAAGTCTAAAATAATATTAGATAAAGTAAAAGATATAGAAGATGTTAAATTAAAAGAAGCATTAGCTAATAAAGCATTAGAATTATTAAATTAAAAAAGGGAAAAAAATATGGAAATGGAACTGTTGTATGGAGTCGATTTAAATGACTATGCTAGTATACATAATACTACTGTGACCAATATAGTGAATAAAACAATCAAAGATATAGATATTTTAGAAAATAACTTAAATTCTATTGATGATATCATGGATTGTCGAGTCGAGCCAATATGTAAATTATTAAAAAAGAAAAGGAAACATTTAGAAAAATTAAAGGATTGGTTATCACAAAAATAGTTAATTAAAATCAATTATAAGCTCTTTTGTATAGTCATGTTATACTTAGTATACATTTATAATTAAAAGAGGTTATATGTACCATAGTGTTAAGTTAAATAGTAATTTATTTTGTTCACATATGATTAGATAGATAAAGAAAGGATAAATTATGGATATAAAAGAATATTTAAAAAATACTCATATATCATCATGGAGTGTATATAGTGTCACCGATATGAATTCTATGTTTTATAGAGCTACATCCTTTAATCAAGATATATCTAAATGGAATGTATCTAACGTAACAGATATGAAATGGATGTTTTTTAACAATATATCTTTTAATCAAGATATATCTAATTGGGATGTGTCTAATGTCATTGATATGAGACATGCATTTATAGAGCAGAGTCTTTTAATCAAGATATATCATCATGGGGAGATAAACTACATCCTGATGTAAATGTTAGTGGTATGTTCCATGGTAGTGGTTTAGAGGGTAATGAACCCAAATGGTATTTAGATAAAATAAATAAAGGATAAATAATAATGAAAAGTAACATTATAGACAACTATTTCTTACTGTTAAACAGTAGTTTAATAACATTCTTAATATTGTTTTCTGGAGCAGAAATGATAATACCAATAATTACAGGTATCGTCATTTCTTATCTTGTATCGAAGTATATGAAAAATATTAAGTATATGTTTGATAACCTATTAATGATATATCTGAGTATATTATTGATAATAAAACTTTTAATGAATTAAATAATAAAGGAAATATATGACAAAAGCAAATATAGATTTTAAAGACCCAGTGGTTTCGATATTACATATGACACCGTTAGCAGTAGCAGAAGTAGCCGCTAGAGTATGTTATGATTCATTTGATAAATCTAACAATGAAGATATGCAAAATTATTCAATAGGTGGTAAATTACCAGTTATAGAAAATAGTGATTTATTAGAAGATCTATCACATGTTTATTTTCATGGTTCTGTAGCAGAACATGTAACTGTTAGTTTTCACATCAAAGGAGTTAGTAGGGGGTGTCTTCACGAAATTGTGCGACATAGGATGTCTAATATATCTGTTAGGTCAACTCGTTATACCATGAGTAACTTATTAATAGCTGCTGTTATAGCGTATAGATTCAAAACACCAGCTTTCTTTGTTAATAAAGTTATTGAGTTAGATACTTTAATAACAGTAGGAGAAGTTGAGATATTTGAAGCGAACAATATATTTGCATCGTTAAATAATCATTTTGATAAGAATGGTTTAGATTCAATATTAGAATTAACAATGACGAAGACTCAGATTAAAATGTTTAAAGATGTTAATGATGTTAATGATGTTGATATGGACGAGATATATAACATATTAACAAAATGTAAAAGTAAAAGAAATGTAGGTGATAATTTCAAGTATATAGTTTCTGACAATTTCTCAACAGAACTAGTATTCACTTTAAATCTGAGATCACTGTCAAACTTTATGAAATTAAGAAATAGTGACAGTGCATACTTTCAAATCCATCATTTAGCAAATGAGATACTATCACAAATACCGGATGGTTATAGAGATATTATAACAAAAAAGAAATAAAATTATACACTGCATAACATATGCTATGTAGTGTAATTAAGTTTGGTATTTATTTTTAACTACATATAATTAGTTAAATAAAGAAAGGATAAATTATGAATATAAAAGAGTATTTAAAACACACACACACACATATATTAGTGATTGGAATGTATCTAATGTAACTGATATGCATGGTATGTTTTATAAAGCTACATCATTTGATCAAGATATATCTAATTGGGATATTTCTAATGTAACTACTATGAGATATATGTTTTATAATAATAAATCTTTTAATCAAGACCTATCTAAATGGGGGTGATAAATTACATAAAGATGTAGATATATTTAATATGTTTAGAGGTAGTGACCTAGAAGGTAATGAACCCAAATGGTACTTAGATAAAATAAATAAAGGATAAATATGAATAAAAAAAGATATAAAAAATCATTAAAAATATTAGCTAAATGGTCTGATTTGTATTATGATGGTATACCAGAAGTTGGCGATGGTGTTTTTGATTCTCTACTAAAAGAAGTTAAAGACTACGAAAATATACATAATATTAAAAGTGATGTTACGTCATCAATTCAATCAGTCAGCTGGAAAGGGTTTTTAAAATCAAACCATATTATTAAGATGTATAGTTTAAAAGATATGTTTGATATATCTGATGTATTAAAATGGATTAAGTTAGTTAATGTTAAATTAGTAATTGAACCAAAATATGATGGGTTATCTTTATCGTTAACTTATGAAGATGGTATATTAGTGAAAGCAGTTACTAGGGGAGATGGTCTAATAGGTGATGATGTGACACTTAACGCAAAGGCTATTGTATCTATACCTAATAAAATATCTTATAAGGGAAGTATCATTATACTGGGTGAAGTAGTTATGCCAAAGTCTATATTCAAGTCTCTAAATGAACTTAGATTAAAACATGGTGAAGACTTATTCTCAAATCCAAGAAATGCTGCATCGGGCTCTCTTAAACAGAAAGACCCTATGATTACGACTTTTAGAAATTTATCTTTCTATCCATTCGATGTACATAGTGACGAAGACGCACCAATATCTAAAAAGCTTGAACGAATAGAAAAATATGGGTTTAATAAAGGTTTGTTTAGAATAACTGCCACGTTAGATAATATAGAAAAAGTGTATAATGATACAGTATCTAATTTAGATTCATTTGATATACTATTAGATGGTTTAGTTATCAAAGCAGATATTACTAGTGATAGAGATAGACTAGGTGTTGTTGATAAATTTCCTAAATACGCAATTGCATTTAAGTTTCCTAATAAGGAAACTATTAGTAAGGTAATCAACATAATAAATCAAGTGGGTAAAACAGGTATAATAACACCTGTAGCAGAGATAGAACCCGTTTATATAGATGGTGTGAGAGTAGCTAGGTCTACGTTACATAATTATAACGAAGTACTTAGGTTAGGTTTAAAGATAAAGGACTCTATTGTATTGACTAGGTCTGGTGATGTGATACCTAAAATATTAAAAGTCTTGCCAGAATTAAGAACTGGCGAAGAGATTGATATAGTAGAACCTACATTATGCCCATCATGTCAATCAGAACTAATTGACTTAAGATGTGAAAATAAACACTGTCCAGATATAGTTAAATTTGCAATTCTACATTTTACATCTAGAGAAAGAATGAATATACAAGGATTAGGAGAATCAATAATAGCTAACTTAGTAAATAATAGTATCATATCAACATATAGTGACTTGTATAAACTAACCAAAGACGATTTGAGTTTCTTGGGCAATAAGGTTAGTGATAAAATATTAGGAAATATAGAATCTTCTAGAAATATAACTATGGATAAGTTATTGTCATCAATAGGTATACCAATGTTTGGCAGAAGGGTGTCTAAGAAACTAGTGAACTCACTAGGTGATGTAGATTACACAAATATCAGCTTTAAACAACTTACAGATACAGATGGGATTGGTGATGAGTTAGCTATAGGATACGTATCATACATGAAAGAAAACAAAAATGATGTTAATGAATTAATAAAAATTATGAACATTACCATAGAAAAGAATATTACCAAATCAAATATACGGATAGTGATAACAGGTTCGTTCGATTTCAGTAGAAATGAATTAAAAGAAAAACTATCTAAATTAGGAGTGACCGTTTCATCAAGTGTTACTAAAAATACAGATTTACTAGTGTATGGCGATAAACCAGGTTCAAAATTAAAGGCGGCCAGAGAATTAAAAATTACTTTATTAGATGGCAAATTCTTAAGTGTATCGGAAATAATAGATTCTATTTTATCAATTGGTGATGCACCATTCTAAAAGGATAAACAATATGAGAAATAAATTAAACACAAAAGAAGTAATTAAACAGTTTAAAAAGATGCATGGTAATAAATATAGCTAAATCTAAAATAATATTAGATAGAGTAAAAGATATTAAAGATGTTAGATTAAAAGAAGCACTAACTAATAAAGCTTTAGAATTGTTAAATTAAAATATCAAACTCAGTTACACTACATGGCATATGCCATGTAGTGTATGTTTTATTTTGATTATTTTTCTAAACTTCTAGGTCTTCTAATATTTTTAATGTTTTGTCTGTATTTTCTAGTATATAGATCACAGTCTTCTTCAGATCCAAGGTACCTTGACTATTTTTAACAGCACAATTCAGCACACGTCTACCTATTTTTATGTCTTCATCTGTTTTAGCTTCTTTTAATGATTTTTCTGCTTCTTTAATACCTGAATTAGTTAATTCTATCGATGATTTTATTACAGCGTCATCTACGAAGTAGGCTGAGACAAATTCTATTTTCACATCCTCATCTACAGGAACTTGTTTTATTTCAAAAGATTCAATACCCATCGATAAAAAATGTTCATTTGACGAAGTAAGTACACCAATCTTTGTTGGTAAATTTGCCATGCTAAAATTACCAACATTTGTCATTGTCACTTTTCTTTTATTAATGACTTCTAAATGTTTAGATAGTTTTTCAATTACCGATTCGATACTACTAGAATCTTTCCCTTGCATCTTACCTTTTACATAACTTTCAATATCTTTCTTATCTACACCAGGTTTAAAGTATACTTTTGATGCGTCACTAGATAAAGCTTTCTCTCTTTTTACTAAACCTGGCGTTATTTTACCTAGTTTTTCTAATTTAGAATCAAATAGAGACGATACCTTTTTAAATTGAGTTTTGATCCAATCTTTAATCTTATTAAAATACTTCGTAAAAGTATCTTTAATCTTTTTGAATTTACTATCCTCTGATTCTAATGATGTTGATAATTCAACAATTACGTCAGCAGGTGCATTTAATAATAGAGAGAAAGCCTCTACTGCTACATTGTCCATATTAGTGGTCATAGTATTTAACGCACCATCAAACTTTCTATAATCCTCTTCTAGAGATAGTAGTTCTCTTTGTGCTTCAATAGCTTCTATTTCCATCTGTGTAGTGATTTCTACATTCTCTACAGCTGTCCCATAGTCTAAAAATTGATTCCTCATATTGATTCCTTTTGTGTTTGGTATTTATTTATAAATAGATACTATTGTATCATTAAATAATGGTTTTTTTTTTTAGTTAAAATAATAGTTTTTTATCTATATTAACAATACCAGTATCTTTATTGTGAAATATAGATAAATAGTATTTTACTAACGCTCCACCGATTTGTAACGCTATCAATAATATACTACCTTTAGTCTTAGCTAATTTAATACCCGCACATTTCTTACAGAAAGTATCTCCATTTGATTTACAATATATTAGAGACCTAATTTCTATATTTCTACCCACAATTGATTGTGTATCTTTTTCAGTAATTAATTTACCACTAGTTAAGTATCTACCTACGAGAGAAGTCTTATTCTTATCAGTTACGTTTATATCCATGCCATACTTTACGCCACAGTCATCTCCAACTACATTATAATTATGTGTGCTCCTAGTTAATACTTTAGATATAACACCACCAACTTGGATACTGGTACTCCTATTAAAACTACCATTTATTATATTGTTTATTATAGATGTTAATTTCTTTCTATCTTTTGGAGTACCATCTGATAATGATTCTAGTATATATTCATTCTCTTTACCATCGATAGAATCTATTAAACCTATACCTACCATTCTAGCTTTTATGGATTTTATCATTTTCTTATCAGTCGTAATACCTGTAGTAGGGTCATCTTTAATATATTCCATATAATATTTGACTAATTTATCTTCATATTCTAGAGATATTTTTCTATCTTTAATCCAGTCTTCACCATATTTATCTTTGAATTCTTTTTGTGTTTTCTTTTTTAGCTCTTTTAGTCCATCAGGTGGGAATATACCTTTCTCTGTAACAGCTACTACTACTAACTCAGATAGAGCTTTTAAAAAAGTAACTGTGTCTATAGACTTCTTATAATCCACCATAGTCAAATCACCTTTTTCTATAGCTGGTAATATAATTGTATTTTCTACATATCTAAAATCAAATTCTTTATTTATATATTCCCCATACCCTGATAGACCATATTCTATTATTAAGTAGTTTACAATAGCTCTGCCTATAGTGGTATCTATATCTTCTTTAACTATCTTCATGCACCCGCTAGGTAGGGTTATGCTGGTATTTAAATCGAATAGTGGTTTTGTTATATCGGTTTTTATTTCAACTATATCATTTTCTAAATTAATAACGTACTTATCATCTACTATATTTATAAAATCATTTCCACTAATAGGTATTGATAACAAGCCCCTTACAAAGCTTAGTTTGCGTAGGCGCTTGCCTTTTAATATATCTAAAAACAAATCATTCTTTTTCATCTATTTCTCCTGCTAATTTATATACTGTATCATATAGTTCTTTATCTTTCTGTTCCACAAAAGAATAGTATTTAGTTACTCCAGATACCATGCTATCTCTTGTTGATGATATTAATAATAAAGATATTAAGTGCACTCTATTCATATTGAACTCAGTACCCATTAATATATCGACCATATCATCACCATAGAAATCACTAGCTACACTCTTTAGCCAAATAGCATCTTCTTCTAATATTGTAAATCTATCTTTTAGATACGTTAATATTTTAGAATATTCATAAGCGTCTTCAATAGAGTCAATATTATTAGTACGTAATAAACTATCAATAATTTCTATGAATCCATCTGATACACTATATAATACAAATTCTAACTCACTTGTATTATCTAACATATATGGCAACACTATTTTATTAATTATTTCTATGTTACTATCTTCCATACCTATAGATTCTAATAAATCTTCTTTTATATTATCATCTAGATTAGTAACCGTAGTAAATGCATTTATAAAATCTAGTCTTATTCTAAGACCTTCTTCTGCAAAAACTATACCGATATCTTTAGATATATTATTGATAGCGTTTAATAATACTTCAAAAGTATCAGATGTACAATCATCACCTTCGAACTTATCTTTAAATATCAATTCCAATTCGTATCTATACTCATCGTATCCAAATGAATCTAAAACTATACATGCTTCTTCTAACACTTCTACCGATATAGGGTTTATCATACCATCTTCTATTAAATTTTCAAACATATCTATTCCTTTATACTAATCCATAAGGACTGTTATATATTTATAAATGATTAAAGTCATTCACTCATAAAATCTTGTGACATTATTTACTTTGAAACAATATAAAAGGAATTATTTATGAGTGTAGATAGAAAAGTTAAGCGAAACGCCGAAAAGAAAGCTAATGAATCAATTGATTTAACAGACCCTATAGATGAGTTATCGTCTATTATAGAAGAAGCTACTCCAGTTACAGATATTGCAAAAGAGCAATCGGATAATGTAAAATCTCTAATAGTTAAGTTAAAAGAAAAAGGTGCTCCAGATGCAACAATTGGTATTTTAAATAACATCACTGGAGCTATTGATAAAGAACTAAGTGATATAAGAGATGCTAGAGCAGTAATCGACAAGATTAAAATAGATGGACACAGAAATCAAGAGGAAGCATTTGCAAACGAAAGCACTGCTATAAATAAAGCTGCCATTGTAATGCAAGCTATATTAAACCTGCAAACTATGATGACAGACTTGGAGAGGATTAAGAAAAATAGTTTAGACCCAACAACAGGAGATGCTTAATGTTAGAATTTACACATATAGAACCTCTTGACTCCGAAGATATATCAAACTTGTTAGTACTACCTGTAGCCAACGCATCTAAATATGCAACAGCATCTAAGAAGTTAGATGAATTAGATTTTAGTAAAGTAAAAGCTGATAAAATAACATCTTTAGGATTAGCTGGTACAGGTAAAGATATATTAAATTTAAAAGGTATATTCGAAGGTAGAGAGAATACTAGTGAATCTATAATAGATGATGAAGTGGAAATCAAGACTAGTTATCCAACGATAAAGAATAGAAAAAATAAATTATCAAAAAGAAGAATGAAATCTGTGGCTAGTAAAGCCATAGGTATAGCTGGCGTTAAACAAGTACCATTACCTCACTCTGGATTTTGGATTACAATAGATGTAGTGCCTAGAATAGATAGAATCGTGTTGGATAATATATTGGCTTCTAAAGAGTTAGATATAGCAGTTACTACATCCACATTAATATACTCTGCTCCTAGAGCTATGTATATACGTTCAATAGTAGAATTCTTATCAAACTTCATAATAGATTCTACATTAGATATATCCGATGATTCAGATATATTGGATTATATAAATGTATTAGATATAGATATAATTATATTAGAGGTATTAAAATTATCTCATCCTAAGGGTTTAGATATAGCCACGTCATGTAGAAACACATTAAGTGTTGAAGATGATGAAGTAGTTTGTGGATACACTATATCAGGAAAGATATCTTTAGATGCAGTATACCAATTTGATTATGAAGCTCTATCAGAAGATCAAATATCAATACTGTCTAAGAAAACTAGTGGGTCAGTATCAATGGATGACTTTAATAAATATGGAGATGAATTTTCTAATGTAGAACGTAAAGTAACAAATGTTTATGAGATAGATGATGATGAGAAAGTATCAATCACTTTATCTGCATCAAGCATAAATAGATTTTTAGAGTTATCAGATACATACATAGAAGAATTAAATTTACATGTTGATAAAATATTAATGGGAGATACTTCACCAATAGTACGTAAGTCTAAATTAGAAGAGATATCTAAAGATATGGTATTGGCTCAATATATTCACATGATTGATAAGATAACAATTAATGGCGAGACATCCAGTGAACTAGCCTCCATTTATAATTGCTTAATTATACTGATGGATGACACAAAATTAATTTCTAAAATATTAACAGATATTATAGAATACACTGATATTAATTTAATGGCTATGGTATGTACACCTCTATACGTATGTCCTAATTGTAAAAAGGATAATCTAAAAGATGAAGATAAACCAGAAGATCCATTTGACAAAGTTGTCCCTTTAGATATACTTGATGTTTTTACAGAACTCCGTACAAAATAGTTGTAAACGATGAACCAGTTGAACACACTAGATTAAGTGCGGAGTATAAAAACGACTTAAAAATATTTTTTATAAGAATGTCAGATTATAATATCAATAAGCCAATTGATTGGTATAAAGGAAACGATATACTACATAATATTATCACCGGAAATGTGAAATGTGATAGTAGAGTAGATTGTGATATATACAAGAGGTTCTTATATAGAAAGAATAATATCACAAACGATGAGTTCGGTGATGCAATGGGTTATTATGAACATAGTGAGATCGATGAATTAGTATCTCATGAATCTACCAATTTACTAAGTGATTATGTAAACTTAGATATAATTGGTACGTTTGGTATTTCATACTTAGAGTTTATTAGTCTACCTATAGAAGATTTGATAACTCTATATAATAAAGCCGGAGAGATAGTTAAGATGAAAGCTGATAAGATGAGTGGTATAAATAAAGAATTAGAAGACGCAGGGTTATTGGAGTAGTTATGGAAGATAGAAATAAAATTTATATTGATATTGATGTTCTATTCGATACTAGGTATAATACATTATCTAAAATAGACAAAGTTGATAATGAGAGTTATCTAACTAGAAAGAGTGATAACTTTAAATATATAGGGTTAAAACAATTCCTATTCTTATACAAAAAAAGAAATAGGAACGTATTATTATCTAGCGAAACAACTAATATATATGGTGCTATAATAAATAGTATATTGCGTAAGAAAAGAGATATTGTGGATAAGGGTATATCTGATGACATAAAAATAGATATAAACCATTATCCATATTTACTAAATGAAGATGATAAGCAAGGATTATTAGGTTATATAAGTTCTCATTTTGAAGGTATAGAAATATCTTTTATATATAAGAAAAAAGATATTTGGATAACAAATGGTTATTTTGATATCTTTGTATACGATGGCATCGACGTATTAGATATGTTAACCACAAAGTATGAGATTTATAAAAACCCGTTACCTAACATGACATTGTCAATGCCATCTATTGTACAGGACGAATCTTCTGTAGTGGATTTTGATAAATTATTTTTAGGAATGATGGATATATATAGAATGCATATAGATTTGCAATTTATAGATATAAGTAATTATTGTAATATAAAAATAGTAGAAGAATACAACAATACAATATAGACAAATATATTGATTGATAAAAATACATAAAGGATAATTAATGAGTACTAAAACAAAAGCCGCAAAAGCTAAGGCGGCTAAATTAGCACAAGAAGAAAAAGAAATGAAAGCTGTAGAGGCTGCAAAAGAAGCAGAAGCGATAAAAGCAGTAGAAGAAAAAGGTATTAAAGATGAGACTACTGGTGAAGTTCAGGGTGATGAGAGCGCTGAGAAATCTACAGAAGAAACAAAGAATGAGTCCAATGAACCTGTTGAGACAAAAACTGAGGACAAAGAAGAAAAGAAAGAACTTGGTGAGGATAAACAAGAAGGTGATGAGGAAGAGCAGACCGATGAAGTTCCAGCTAAGAAAGAACTTAGTGGTCACAATATAGATTATGCTTTCAAATCTATTCTAGAAGTAGAAAAGACTATCCCTACTATAGAAGTATCTTCAGCTGGATACACTATGATTGAAACACTACGTCAAGAATGTGATAAAGAAGATGGTAATGAAGCAATACCTGCTTTTATTAAAAACATAGGTACACTATTCGATGATGGTAAACTTAATAATGTATCAATTGGTCTACCACAATTAATGTGGCAATGGTCTTCTGAGTCTAGAGTAGCATATGAAACAATTACATCTGTAGCTATAGCTATTCATAATGGTGAATTGGAAAGTCTTGGTAAACTAAATGTATTAAGAGGTTTCTCTGGAGAATACGCTGAGATAGGTGAGAAGTTAGTTGCTAATTACTTTGATTAATCGAACATGTATGATTGGGATTACCCAATCATACAGTTTTTTCTGACACATAGGAGATATAATGAAATATAAAGATTTTGGAAATAGTATAGATATGCCAGAAATAGATAAAGAGTTAGCCAAAAAGATAACTAAGTATAAAGTGGCTATGATAACAAAAAATAAAGAAAATATGGATTTCATGGCTAGTCCTTATATAGGTATACATAAAATAAGATTCACAGATGAAGACAAGTTCAACTTCTTTTTTACATGCGGTGTAGATAAGGATGATATAATAGAATCCATTAGTAAGATAGATGATTTGAATAAAACTTGGAATGTTGCAAATGACCCATTTAATTTCTTTTGTGTATCTTTAATAGAAAAATGTTATAACTCTAACTTACCAAATAAATACAAAGAAGAGATGATAATATCTATTGGTATAATTTATCAATTTAAATTACTCACTTCTATATATACTCACTACTTTGATTATAGTGAGGATATATCTGTAGTAAAAGCAGCGTACGAATCACTACACAAATATAATCTACATAAAAAACTAGGTTCTAACTATGCTGTATTAGAACATAGGGCTAGATTACTTATAGAAAACAAGACCCATAATAAGAAATTAAAAAGAGCTAGTATAGACGATATAGTATATATCATAAATGATATGAGCGGTGCTCTTAGGAGTACGATAAAGAAATGGTATACTTACTTATTAAAAGTAAAAGAAGATAATGATAAAGTCGATACTATATCCATTGTAACTCGTGGAGAAGATGGTGAGAGAATGTCAGATGTGAACGATAAACACAAACAATACACTAACAACATAATGACTGCTCTAGTTAACAAAGATGATTGGGTGGATAGAGACAGAATTGATTTAATATTGGAGTTCGCTACTAAA
>Ga0256844_10000069_pt1 | contig 40682 bp, 31 predicted proteins | sample MusselsmetaG_FD_189100 | JGI IMG/M metagenome (GOLD analysis project Ga0256844, IMG submission 189100) | Mussel associated microbial communities from hydrothermal vent at the East Pacific Rise, Pacific Ocean - Mussels | ecosystem: Host-associated > Mollusca > Shell > Unclassified ... | reverse complement strand
ATCAAAAAGAGGCAGGTATAGACTTCATCGCATCCAATGACTTTTCATACTATGATAATGTACTAGATACTGCTGTTATGTTAGGGGCTGTACCTAAAAGATTTAGAGGATTAACAGATGAAGCACTTTACTTCTCGATGGCTCGTGGTAATAAAGATGCAGTGGCAATGGAGATGACAAAGTGGTTTAACACAAACTACCACTACATCGTACCAGAGCTTTCACTTGAAGATAACTATGTACTCAATGCTATAAAGATTATTAATGAATACAAAGAAGCAAAAGCACTCGGCATCAAAACTAAAATCAACCTCATAGGGCCTATCACCTTTTTAGGACTCTCTAAGAGAATAGATAGAGGAGATACTTATGAGCTCTTTGGGAAAATACTTCCACTTTATGAAGCACTCCTAGAAGAGATAGCTACACTTGACAGTACCATTACCGTACAAATAGACGAACCTATCTTTGTTAAAGGTGCAGAGCCAAAGGTATTGAGTCTTATCAAACCTTGTTACGATGCTTTATGTGCTGTGTCGAGTAACATTAACATCATCGTGACTACTTACTTTGAACACTCTAATGAAGCAACAAAAGTACTTGTGCATACACCTGTATGGGGTCTTGGGCTTGACTTCTTGCATGGTGAAAAAAATATAGAGAGTTTAGAACGCATTAATGAGAGTGGAAAGAAACTCATCGCAGGGGTGCTTGATGGTAGGAATATTTGGAAAAATGATATTACTAAGACTACAGAACTACTAGAGAACATCGCAACTACCGTTGATAAAGAGAATATCATCGTATCAAGTTCATGTTCACTGCTTCATACCCCCTTCAGACTCAAGTATGAAGAGAAGATGGATGCAGAGATTAAAAACTGGCTCTCCTATGCAGTTGAGAAGCTTTCTGAAGTGGCACTTGTTTCTAAAGTATTCTTTGATGGTGAAGCATCATTGGATGAAGATGAGAAAAAAGCATTAGATGCCAATAAAAAAGCCAATACCCTAAGAGCCAACTCAACACGTATTCATAATAAAGCAGTGCAAAGCAGAGTGGCTGACTTTACAAAACTAGCACGTGATGGTGACTATGAGGAGCGTATTAAAATACAAAAAGAGATTTTAGACTACAAAGATTTGGCAACAACTACCATAGGTTCTTTTCCTCAAACACCTGAAGTACGTAAGGCAAGAGCTGACTTTAAAAAGTCTGCTATTTCAAAAGAGGTGTATGAGGCTGAGATGAAAGCATATATTGATGACTGTATAGCCTTTCAAGAAGAGTGTGGTTTAGAAGTACTTGTGCATGGAGAACCAGAGCGTAATGACATGGTAGAGTATTTTGGTGAGCAGTTAGATGGGTATGGTTTCTCTCAAAACGGTTGGGTACAAAGTTATGGTAGCCGTTGTGTAAAACCACCATTTATTTACGGAGATATCAGCCGACCTAAACCTATGACAGTAGAGTGGATGACTTATGCACAGTCTAAGACAGATAAAATCATGAAAGGTATGCTTACAGGGCCTGTGACTATACTCAACTGGTCATTTGTACGAGATGACATGGCTAGAGGCGATGTGTCTAAACAAATAGCCGTAGCACTAAGTGATGAGATAGATGATTTACAAAAAGCAGGCATCAAGATGATACAGGTAGATGAAGCTGCCTTTAAAGAGGGATATCCACTTAGAACTGAGAATATTTCTACTTATGAGGCATGGGCAGTAAGAGACTTTAAGATCTCAGTAAGTACGGCATACAAAGAGACACAGATTCATACACACATGTGTTACTCTGAGTTCAATGACATCATCAGAACCATAGAGGCGATGGATGCAGATGTAATTTCTATAGAGACAGCGCGTTCTGGCAATGAACTGCTCAAAATATTTAAAGAAGTAGGGTATAAACAAGAAGTTGGGCCTGGAGTGTATGATATTCACTCACCACGTATCCCTACAGTTGAGGAGATGGTAGAGCAGATTAAGTTGCTTCTTGAAGTCTTACCAAAAGAACAACTCTGGATTAATCCAGACTGTGGACTCAAAACACGTAAATGGGAAGAGGTAAAACCTAGTCTTATGAACATGGTACAAGCAGTTAAAGAGGTACGTGCTACACTGGTATAAAGGTTAGGTTAAACTTTATTGAGGTGTGTTGCGCACGCCTCAACTAAAGTCATTTTTAGCTATAATCCGCCACTAATTATCCATATTTAAAAGGTTGTGTATGAGAGCATTATTGAGCGTAAGTGATAAAGCAGGCATCGTAGAGTTTGCCAAAGGTTTAGAGAGTCAAGGTTGGGAGATTATCTCAACGGGTGGTACATATAAAAAACTAAATGAAGCAGGTGTAAAAGTCATCGAGATAGATGAAGTGACAAAGTTTCCAGAGTGTTTTGAAGGGCGTGTCAAAACACTGAACCCTTATGTGCATGGTGGTATTCTTCATAAGCGTGGTGATGCAGCACATGTAGCACAAGCCAAAGAACTAGGTGTGGAGGGTATTGACCTTGTGTGTGTAAACCTTTATCCGTTTAAAGAGACTATAGAGAGAACAGAAGACTTTGGTGAGATTATCGAAAATATTGATATTGGTGGACCAACAATGGTACGTTCGGCTGCTAAGAACTTTAACGATGTACTCATCGTGACTGATGCAAATGACTATAATGCTGTACTCTCTGCACTTACAAATAAAAAAGATAGCTTAGAGTTTAGACGTGGGCTTATGATCAAAGCATTTGAACATACAGCTGCATATGACTCCATGATAGCAAACTACATGAATGGCAGATTTAATGATGGTTTTGGTGAGTACCAATTCATTACTGGTAAGAAATCTTTTCAAACACGTTATGGTGAGAATCCACACCAAAAAGGTGCACTATATGAGTTTGATACACACTTTTCAGATAACTTCAAACAAGTAAAAGGTGAAGCATCGTTTAATAACATCAACGATGTAAACGGAGCACTTAAAATCGCTTCTAGTTTTGGTGATGAAAATGCTGTGTGTATCGTAAAACATGGTAACCCTTGTGGATTTGCTTTGAGAGATACACTACTTAACTCATATGTAGAAGCACTTAAATGTGACCCTATCTCTGCTTTTGGTGGGGTAGTTGCAGTCAATGGTGTGGTAGATGCAAAGCTCGCTGAAAAGATGAATGAACTCTTCTTAGAAGTAGTTATGGCAGCAGACTTTACAGCTGAAGCCTTAGAAGTGTTTGCAAAGAAAAAACGTCTTAAACTTTTCTCTCAAGGTGGGACTAAGCTAGTCAGGTCTAAAGACTCTCATGACTTTAAACATGTAGATGGTGGTTTTGTTTATCAAAACTCAGACTGCATCTGTGACAATGAAGTACATAACTCAGAGAAAAAATCTAAGCTTACAGCTTCAACACAAGAGATGAAAGACTTAGAGATAGCATGGAAAGTAGCTGGACTTACGAAATCTAACTGTGTAGTGTATGTTAAAGACTCTGCTATGGTAGCCGTAGGTATGGGGATGACATCACGTGTTGATGCTGCTCAATGTGCACTCAAAAAAGCAAAAGAGATGGGACTTGACGTTTCTGGTGCTTCTATGGCATCTGAAGCATTCTTCCCATTCCGTGATAGCATAGATGCAGCAGCTGAAGCTGGTATAAAAGCTATCATTGAGCCTGGTGGAAGCATTAGAGATGATGAAGTGATAGAGGCTGCTAATGAGCATGGTATTTCACTTTACTTTACGACTGTTAGACACTTTTTACATTAGAATATGAACAAATTACTCATCATCTGGAGCACTTCAGAAATAGAAGTAGCAAAAAAAATGATATTGCTTTATGGCTCTGTGATACTCCCACGAAACTACTGGGATGAAGCGCACATTATGATATGGGGTCCTTCGGCTAAACTTTTGGCTGAGAATGTGGAGCTTCAAGAAATGGTGGCTAAGGTGCAAGTTACTGGTGTGAAGTTTTCTTGTTGTGTGGTGTGTAGTGATGACTATGGGGTGACAGAGAAGTTAGCATCTCTTGGTATAGATATGACCCATACAGGTGAGATGCTTACTGAGTCTTTGCAAAGTGACTGGAAGGTACTTACTTTTTAGGCTTTGTACTTAAACTGATACATCATAATAGACGCTGCAATACCAACATTAAAGCTTTTTACTCCCTCCATCATCTCGATGGAGACTACTTCATCACAGAGTTCTAATACTTCTTGACTAAGCCCTGAGCCTTCATGTCCCATGAGGAGTACCCATTTATCTACTACTTTTACAGAGGCTAGTGGGGTAGAGTCTTCAGTCACTTCTGCCGCGTAGATACGGTAGCCGTTACATTTAAGTGTTTTGATAGTCTCTTTCATGTCTGTGTATATATGTGTTTTGAGCATGGCAATGTGTCCCATGCTTACACGTAAGGCACGTCTTGAGTAGGGATGTGGTCCATAAGAGGGTAAAAGATAAGAGTTTATACCAATGGCAGCAGCGGAGCGTGCAATGGCTCCTATGTTTTGTGTGGAGCTAATCTCATCTAGCATAAGAATATTATCTCCAAGTGCATCAAGTGCAGACTCTTTGGGGCGTATGCCATGCATCATTACATTATGGTGTATCTTATGTCCTACGATATTTTGCATTTGCTCTTTTGTGGCTACATAACATATGGCATCTTTTTTACTTTCAATGAGCGAAGTGAAGTTGTCATAGTACTCTTTTGTGGCTAAAATACTTTTTACTTCAATATTTTCTTCAAGTAGAAGATTTACCACTTTAGGACTATCTGCTACAAAAGAGCCATCAGCTTTGAAAGCATGTTCACGAAATTGATGATAAATATTTAATTTAGTTGCATGAATATCATCTATTTGTATTGTTTGCATGAGTTACTAATTTTAAGTTAAATAGCTATTATGCATTATTTTTTCTATCTTGATATTGTTGATAATAATTTTTTAGATATAAGATAATATTTTTTTCAAATATAAAGGTAATTATAATAGCTAATATCATAGATATGATTATTGCAATTGGTGTTGCAATCAAAAGTGAAATATGATAAGTTTGAGCATAATTTAAAATGATATATCCTATATATTGATGTATTAAATATAAAGCATATGATATTGTGCCTAAAAAAACTAGAGGCTTAATAGTAATAAAAGTTAATTTATGAAAGGCTAAAAGCAAAAAGAGCATATATATAAATAAAATAATATAAATCTCTTTATTTGGATCTATCACTATTGAAACTATTAATGCTAAGGTAAGTGCAATATATGTCATATAGTTTTCTTTTTTTGTATATATTTTATAAAACATTATTCCACTTATAAAATAACCAAGATAAGGTAGTAATAAGACTTGATATATGATTTTATAAAAAGTATTGTGATCAAAACCTAATAAAGATATAACAATTATTAGAGATAAAATAATAATACTAATAATATCTATTTTCTTTAAATGTTTAAAATGATAAAGAATAAGCATTAAAAAATAAAATTTTAATTCATAAAGTAGTGTCCAGTATACACCATCCACACCTTTAATCTTAAATTGTGTATGTATCATTGTAAGATTTGCTAAAAACTCTAAGATTGTAGTTTCTTTTCCTGGAAGAGAAAATATACTAACAATTATAAATGTAATTAACACTGATATCCAATAGGTAGGGAATAATCGTATACTACGATAAATAATAAAATCTAAAGACTTTTTTGTTTTTTCTAGAGTCATAAAAATTACAAAACCACTAACGATAAAAAATGCTTGGACGCCATAGTGCCCAAATTCAAATGAAAAAGGAAATTTATATTCATTTGGAAAACTAATATAATATTGATAAGTATAATGGTATAGTACTACAAATATAGCAGCTAATCCTCTAATTGCGTCAAGTTCTTGAAATCTTTTATTCTTTGGTTTATGTGGATATTTTTTTTCTTTGTACAAATTATGACCTTTGATAGATTGCTATAAATAAATTCTGATTTTTTCTATACAGTTCATAAGTATTTTGTATTAAATATACTTACTATTGGAAAAGAGTATACACAAGTTATATTAAAAGTAATAGATTTCTGAGTATGAAAGATGATATTTAATATAAATGCATTTGAGAAGTTTTGGAGGACTTCAGCTTTTAATGTTAAAGTTTTGATACAATACTATCTCAAAATTAATTTAAGTTAATATGCTAAAATTATAACAAATGGGGGAGTTAACGTAATAGAGGAATGTATCATAATATATATATAAACTTTATAGTAAGAAGAGATAACACTATTTCCCAATATTATATAAGCTCATTTTTTAATTTAATTTTCTTCCTTATTCCAAAATTACATAGAGAGATACTACAATGAAAAAAATTTTACTCGTCTTTGGAACAAGACCAGAAGCTATTAAAATGGCACCACTTGTCTTAGCCTTCCAGAACCACTCACATAATCTAGAAACTAAAGTTTGCGTCACTGCACAACATCGAGAGATGCTTGACCAAGTACTTAAAATATTTGATATTACACCTGATTTTGATCTTGATATTATGAAACCGGAACAAGACTTATATGATGTTACAAGTAAGATTTTGTTGGGTATGAAAGATATTTTAAAAAATTATCAACCAGATATGGTTTTAGTACATGGTGATACTACTACTACGATAGCTACAGCACTAAGTGCTTTTTATCAGAAAATACCAGTAGGTCATGTGGAAGCAGGACTTCGTACAGGAGATATTTATAGTCCTTGGCCTGAAGAAGCAAATAGAAAACTCACAGGATCTATAACTAAGTTTCATTTTGCGCCTACCAAGACAAGTATGGATAACCTTAGTAGAGAAGGTGTGAAAAATACAGATATATATGTCACAGGAAATACTGTAATTGATGCACTTTTATGGGTACTTAATAAGATTGAAAATTCAACTACATTAAAAGAATCACTTTCTCAAAGAATTATTTCAGAATTTCCTGATTTTACTACACAGAAGAGATTTGTACTTATCACTGGACATAGACGTGAAAATTTTGGACAAGGCTTTCTTGATATGTGCTCAGCTATTAAAACTTTAGCACTTAAGCACACTGATGTAAATTTTGTATACCCTGTGCATCTTAATCCAAATGTACAAAAGCCTGTACTTGAATTACTTTCAGGTATAGAAAATGTTTATTTAGTCTCACCCTTTGATTATGAACCTTTTGTTTATTTAATGAGTAAATCGTATCTTATTTTGACAGACAGTGGTGGTATACAAGAAGAAGCACCAAGCCTTGGAAAACCTGTATTGGTAATGCGTGATACTACGGAGCGACCAGAAGCAATAGCTGCAGGTACAGTGAAGCTAGTAGGTACAAATTCAGATAATATCATAAATGAAGTTACTATCTTATTGGAAGATACTGTGAGTTATGAGCGCATGAGTAAAGCACACAACCCTTATGGGGATGGAAAAGCTTGTAAAAAAATAATTAATATAATAAAGGAACAATTATAATGCAAAATAAAACAATATGTGTCATAGGACTTGGATATATAGGACTTCCTACTGCAGCACTTTTAGCAAACCGTCAATATCAGGTACATGGAGTAGATGTTGTACAAAGTACAGTAGATACAATTAATCAAGGAAATATACATATAGTAGAACCGGACTTAGATACATTTGTACGCTCTGCAGTAAATTCTGGAAACCTTATTGCGGATACAAAACCTAAAGAATCAGATGTATTTATTATTGCTGTACCTACACCATTTCATGAAGGTTATGTACCAAATATAGATTATGTTGTCTCTGCTACTGAAGCAATTTCTCCTTATGTAAAAGAAGGAAATATTGTGATTCTAGAATCTACATCTCCCGTAGGAACTACAGATAAAGTTGCAGAAGTCCTAGCAGATAATGGGGTTGATATTTCAAAAGTATATATTGCTCATTGTCCAGAACGTGTTTTACCTGGACAAATTATGAGAGAACTTGTAGAAAATGACCGTATAGTAGGTGGAATTAATGAAAAGTCTACAGAAGAAACAGTAGAATTTTATAGAACTTTTGTAAGTGGACAAGTACTTAAAACGGATGCAAAAACAGCAGAAATGGCAAAATTAACTGAAAATAGTTATCGCGATGTAAACATTGCATTTGCAAATGAACTTTCTATATTATCAGATAAGTTTGGGATTGATGTGTGGGAGCTTATTGCTTTAGCAAATAGACATCCTCGTGTCAATATTTTACAGCCAGGTGCAGGTGTTGGAGGACATTGTATTGCTGTAGATCCTTGGTTTATTGTACATGCAGGTGGAGATGATGCCAAAATTATTAAAACTGCAAGAGAAGTGAATACCTATAAAACAGAATGGGCAATAGAAAAAGTTAAAAATGCAGCACTGTCTTTTGAAAAAGAAAATGGAAAGGTAGCCAAAGTTGCGTGTATGGGACTTGCTTTTAAACCTAATATAGATGACTTGAGAGAATCTCCTGCACTTTATGTAACGAAACGACTTATCGCAGATGGGATCAATGTATTTCCCGTTGAACCAAATGTAGAGTCTTTAGATGAATTTGATATGACTCCTTATAATGAAGCTATCAATAATGCTGACATTATTGTTTTCTTGGTAGCACACGATGAGTTTAAGGGTATCCGTATTTTTGGAAAAGCAGTATTTGATTTCTGTGGTGTAACAAATCATTCATAAATAAATAAGGGATATTATTAAAAAATGGCTAAAAAATATGATGAAGTGAAAAAAAGTCTTCAGAAAAACCCAAAAAGATGGTTAGTAACAGGTGCTGCAGGATTCATTGGTTCTAATTTAGTGGAGACATTATTATCATTAGGACAAACGGTTGTAGGTTTAGACAATTTTTCAACAGGACATAGATATAATTTAAAACATATAGAAGCTTCAATTACAGATGAATCATGGAAAAACTTTACTTTTATAGAAGGTGATATTAGTGATTATTCTAGATGTCTTACATCAGCAAAAGATGTAGATATTATCTTACACCAAGCTGCTTTAGGCTCTGTTCCTAGATCAATAGATGATCCGTTGAGAACTAATCATGCAAACTTAACAGGTTATCTAAATATGTTGACTGCGGCAAAAGAGAATGGGGTAAAAAGATTTGTATATGCTTCGTCTTCTTCTGTATATGGAGATTCTAAAGAGTTACCCAAGGTGGAAGAACGAACAGGTCAATTACTCTCTCCGTATGCGGTTACAAAATACGTAAATGAACTTTATGCAGGAGTATTTCGTAAGTGTTATGGTATGGAAACAATAGGGCTTCGTTATTTTAATGTTTATGGCAAACGACAAGACCCAAATGGTGCTTATGCAGCTGTGATACCAAAATGGATAGGACAACTCCTAAACAAAGAAGATTTATATATTAATGGTGATGGTGAAACCAGTAGGGATTTTACTTACATTGATAACGTAATACAGGCAAATATTTTAGCGGGAACAACAGAAAATGAAGAAGCATTTGGTGAAGCATTTAATACAGCTATAGGTGGCAGAGAAACATTGAATAATTTGTATCAATCCATTGAAAAAGGATTAAAAGAAAATTTACCGGATATAGAAATGAAAACACCAATTTATAGAGATTTTAGGGCAGGGGACATTAGACATTCAAATGCAAATATTGATAAGATGAATAGACTTTTAGATTATGAACCTACCCATTCTCTTGAAAAAGGATTAAAAGCTTCTATTACTTGGTATATAAATGATATTAAAGGAAAATCAAATGGATAAAATAGCAGTCATTGGATTGGGATATGTGGGGTTACCTCTTGCTCATGCCTTTAGTAAAAAATACAAAGTAGTTGGATTTGATATTGCACAATGGAGAATTGATGAATTGTCTAATGGGTATGATAGAACTTTAGAGTTAAATGAGACCCAGATTCAAGAAGCAATTAAAAATGGTATGCTTTTTTCGAATAATTTAGAAGAAATTTCAGATTGTAACATTTATATAGTTACCGTGCCGACACCAATTGATAAACATAAAAAACCAGACTTGACGCCATTATTGAAAGCCAGTGAATCGATTGGTAAAGTACTTAAAAAAGACGATATTGTTATTTATGAATCGACAGTATATCCGGGAGCAACGGAAGAAGATTGTGTGCCTATCTTAGAAAAAGTATCTGGATTGATATTTAATCAAGATTTTTACTGTGGTTATTCACCAGAACGTATTAATCCAGGAGATAAAGAACATACCGTCACAAAAATACTTAAGGTGACATCAGGCAGTACACCTGAAATAGGAAAACGGGTTGATGCTTTATATGCAACTATTATTACAGCGGGTACACATTTAGCACCAACAATTAAAGTAGCTGAAGCGGCAAAAGTAATTGAAAATTCTCAAAGAGATATTAATATAGCTTTTGTGAATGAACTTTCAATGATTTTTAATAAGCTTAATATTGATACAAATTCAGTACTTGAAGCAGCAGGTACAAAATGGAATTTTTTGCCATTTAAACCAGGGTTGGTTGGTGGACATTGTATAGGTGTTGATCCTTACTACCTTACACATAAAGCGCAAGAAGTTGGGTATAATCCTGAAATTATATTGGCGGGACGTAGACTAAATGATAACATGGGCATTTATGTGGCAAGTCAAGTTATAAAGTTAATGATAAAAAAAGGACAAACTATTGAAAAATCTAAAATTTTAGTTTTGGGATTAACTTTTAAGGAAAATTGTCCAGATATTAGAAATTCTAGAGTTATTGACGTAATAAAAGAACTTCAAGAGTATGGATGTGATGTGATTGTAAGTGATTATTGGGCTGATAAAGAAGAAGTTAAGAATGAATATGGAATTACTCTCATAGATACACCAAATCTTCAAGAATATAGTGCAATTGTTTTTGCCGTAGCACATGATAACTATAAAACAATAGATATCTCAAAATCAGATAAACAGGTTTTATTTGATATTAAGTCGGTGATAGATAATAGTATAAGTACGGGGAGACTATAAATAGAAATGAAACAAAAAATAGTTTTTTTCCTACCAGATTTAAATGGTGGAGGGGCAGAAAGAGTGGCTGTAAATATTTTAAGACAGTTAGATTTAGATACATTTTCTATCTCTCTAATTCTTGTTCAGAAGATGGGTGAATATTTAGATATGATACCAGAGTCAATAGATATTATTGATTTAAAAATGAAGAAAACAATGTTTTCAATTTATAAATTACGTACTATAATTAAAAATTTGGAACCAGATATTGTATATTCTACCTTATATAGAACAAGTATAGCTTTAGATTTATCACTTATGGGAATAAAAAAGAAACCTATGATTATTTTAAGAAATCCAAATTCCCCTAAATTAACACTAGAATCAAAGTCTTTAAGTCCTATGATGAAATTTTTGTTAGAAAAGTCTTATCGTAATGCAGATTTTGTTTTAGCTCAAACACCAGAAATGAAAGAAGAAATTTCATATTACTATGATATAAAAAAAGAAAAAATAAAAGTTTTTCTTAATCCCATTGATAGTGAAAATATTGATAATAATGTTAAAAATATTCAATCCCCATTCATTGAAGATAAAATTAATATTGTTGCAGCGGGTAGATTGGCTTATGAAAAAGGGTTTGACGTATTATTAAAATCTTTAAAGCTAGTTATAAAGAAAAATGATAAATATTTTTTACATATAATTGGAAAAGATGTGGGAGAAGAAAAAAATTTGATTAAATTAGTTGATAGTCTAAATTTAGCTAAATATGTTAAGTTTTGGGGATTTCAAAAGAATCCTTATCAATTTTTTTATTTCTCTGACTTGTATGTTCTTTCCTCTAGAAGGGAAGGTTTACCTAATACAGTGTTGGAAAATTTATATTTACAAAAACCTATTGTAGCAACAAATTGTATACCATTCATGTATGATTTAATAGATAATGGGAAAAATGGATTTATCGTTGATGTAGAAGATAGTGAAGCATTAGCAGATTCAATTTTAAATTATAAACAATTAAGGAATACATCGAATACATGGAAAGGGAGTGATGTAAATACATTATTTGGCGAACTTTTAGAAATTAAAAAAGAAGAAATAGTATGAAAGGATTGATTGCAAAAATAAAAGCAAATAATTATATTGTACATATTATTACATTGATGTCAGGAACACTGATAGCACAAGTAATTACATTGGCTGTAATTCCTGTTTTAACTAGACTTTATACTCCCGTTGAATTTGGACTTTATTCACTTTTTTTATCAATTATTGTTATTGTAGGTTCTATTAGTAGTCTAAAGTATGACCAAGCTATTATGTTACCTAAGGAAGATAAAGATGCACAAGCACTTGTTTTTCTTTCATTCCTAATCACATTGGGGATTAGTTTTCTTTCATTTTTAGTGATTGCTCTATTTTATGATTTTTTTGTTGATTATTTCGAAGGTATGAAATATGCAATATGGTTGATTCCATTTGCAGTTTTATTGACTGGACTTATACAAATATTTACAGCATATTCAAGTAGAAAACAATACTATAAAATGTTGGCATCCACAAGAGTTGCAAATTCAGCTACATTGGTTTCTGTACAGACTTTAAGTAGATATTTTTTTAAATTTGATGGGTTAATATTGGGAAAAATTTTAGCAGACATAGTGACATTTTTTCTCTTATTTGGACAACATTATAAAAAGCAGACATTGCACTTAAAATCTATTTCAAAAAGAAGACTACAAGTCAATGCAAAAAGACATGAACATTTCCCAAAATATCAGAGTATCTCATCCTTTTTAAATGCTATTTCTCAAAATTTACCTATATTGTTATTGGCAAGTTTTTATTCAGCAGAAGAAGCAGGGTTTTACGCACTAGCAATTAGAGTATTGCAAGCACCTGTTGGTTTAATAGGTGGTTCAACTAGACAAGTATATTATCAACGTGCTTCAAAACTTTATAGTGAAAATAAAGATATTTTTTCTATTTTTTCTAAAACTACATTCTCACTATTAAAAATATTTATAGGACCTTTTATTATAGTATTGTTCTTTGGAGAACCACTATTTTCATTCCTTTTTGGAGCCCAATGGGCTGAGTCTGGTACCATCGCGCAGATACTTATTTTGTGGATACTATTTTTATTTATTAACTCTCCTTCTATTGCTACATTTAGTATTATTAAATTACAAAAATTACAAATGAAAGTGGAGTTTATCTCTGTTGCATTTCGTTTTCTTTCTATTTATGCGGGTTATTATTTTTTCAATTCATATATTGCATCTATAGCTTTCTTCGCATTAAGTAGCATCGCTGTAAACATATTTATGATTGGGTATATATATATGACATTAAAACAAAGGAATTTAAATGAGTAAGCTTGATTTTCTAGGAGATGTATATTTAGATAAACCCTACATGGTAGACTTAAATTTAAATGAGTTTATATTTAATTTAGAGTTTCCACTTTCAACCTCAGGGATACCTGCTAAAAATAAAATTAATTTAGGTATGGATATATCTTATATACTCGAGACATTTAAAAAGTTTCCTGTTGCTGTAAATTTAGCCAATAATCATATTATGGATTTTGGAGAAGAGGCTTTTAAAACAACTATTGAATATTTAGAAAATAATAATATTCAATATTTTGGAGCAGGTAATAAAAGTAATAATTATAATAATCCTTGTATACTTAATTTTAATCAAAAAAATATTGCATTTTTAGGATATAGTTGTCCGACAACATCTGCAGTTTTTGGAAATGATGTATCTAATGGTAGTGCATTGCTTACTGATGAAAATGTAATTAATGATATTATCCTATGCAAAGAAAAAAGTGATTTTATTGTGGTGAATTTACATTGGGGAGATGAGGAAATTATTTATCCTAAGCCTTCTGATATAGATAAAGCAAGAAAATTTATTGATGCAGGAGCAGATCTAATCATAGGACATCATGCACATGTGATACAAAGCCATGAAATTTATAAAGGTAAACCCATTTATTATGGTATTGGAAATTGTATTTTCCCTGATTTTGATTTACCTTCTAACTTTGATGGTGAAGTATTTCAATCTCGTTCATCCAAGATACAAGCAAAGCATAATAAACAAACTATTGTGATACATTTAGATGAAGAATTAAAGGTAACACACAAGACTGCTTTTCTTGATGGCATAAAACTTAAATATTCTAAAGTGAAAATACCAAAATGGCTACCTAAAACAGCTAATCAATATAGTAATTATTATAAACTTTGGGCAAAAAGTAGAATGATTAAAGGATTTATCCAAAATCCAAGAATACCTTCATTTTCACAGATGAAACTTTTTTTAGGAGTAAGTAAATGAACAAAAAAGTAGCCATACACCATTATGAAGGTGATTTTAGTGATAGATGGATAGAATATTGTAAAGAATATAATATTGAATATACGCTTGTTGATTGTTATCAAAATGACATTATTGAAACATTAAAAGAGTATGATGTATTATTTTGGTCTTGGAATTTAAGTCACTATGAATCATTACAATTTGCAAGAGAATTAACATATGCTTTAGAAAAGATGGGTAAAAAAGTATTTCCAGACTTTAAGACATCTTATTATTATGATACAAAGGTAGGTCAAAAATATATTCTTGAAGCATTAGAAGTACCACTTATTCCCTCTTATGTCTTTTATCAAAAAGAAGCAGCAAAAACATGGGCTTCAAATACAGTATTTCCAAAAGTTTTTAAACTTTCAGGCGGTGCAGGTGCGATGAATGTAAAATTATGTAGAGATTTAAAACAAGCAAATAAATTTATCGATACTGCATTTGGAAAAGGTTTTTCTCAGGTAGATAGAGTGGTTTGGTTTCAAGATAGAATTAAAAAATTTAAATTAAAACCATCTAAAGAAAGTGCTATAAAACTAATAAAATCTTTAGGTCGGCTTTTAGTGCCAACTCAAAAAGAAAAAGTAATGGCACGTGAAAAAGGATATGTTTATTTTCAAGAATTTATCCCAAATAATACGCATGATATTAGAGTGATTGTGATAGGAAATAAAGCATTTGCATTAAAACGTTTATGTCGTGAAAATGATTTTAGAGCATCTGGTAGTGGCAATATTGTGTATGATAAAGATCAAATAGACACACGATGTATAGAAGTCTCTTTTGAAACATCAAAAAAACTAGATGTTCAGTGTATGTCTTATGATTTTGTTTTTGACCAAAAGAATGAACCATTAATTGTAGAGATGAGTTATCATTTTTCCCCTTATGCATATGATATTTGCGAAGGGTACTGGGATGAGAATCTACAATGGCATGATAAAGAAATCAACCCCCAATATATGATGATTGAGAATATTATATAAAATATGAATGTATAAACGAGATATAATAATATGACACAAATATTTATAAAATTACAGTGGCTATTAGTGACAGCATATATTGTTTCTATTATTGTTTTTAAAATGCATTATACCATTGTTTCACATGTTTTAGGTATTTTAATGATTGGAAACTTAGTATTGCTGATGCTTCTTCATTCACATCAAAAATATAGATATAATAGTGTGGTACTTATTTATTTTATATTTTCTATGTTAGCATTGTTTAGTTCTTTATGGTCGATTGATTTTGACAATACATCTTTTAGAGCAGTACAAATATTGGTTTTATCTTTATATATGTTTGTCATATATAATAGTTTTGTAATATTTAAAATGCAAAATACATTTTTAAATGCTATATTGATAGGTAGTTTAATTAATTACTTATTACTTTTGGGTATTGTTCCTACACCATTTCCCGTAATAACTGAGTGGGGTAATAGAGCTTTTGGTACAGTAGGAAATCCTAATGTACTAGCTTTTGTGATGTTACTTTCTATTTTAGTAAGCTCAATGTATATTGAGATGAGAGATAAAATTAATACAATATTTTATTATTATCAGTATTTAAATATTGTATTGGCTCTTTATATTATTCTTTTGACTGCATCAAAAAAAGGTGCAATTTTTGGTGCTATATTATTTTTTATATTTCTTTTTCAAACAGTGAAGGATCCCAAATTATTCTTTAAATTTGTGGTAGGAGTTATTTTAGGTATATTTATTTTATCATATATCATTAACATAGATAATGTTACTGGTGCCTTTGAAAATACTTTAAGGAGATTCATGTCTTTTGGATCACAAATATCGTCAGAAAGCACCTCTGGAAGTACAGGAGAACGAAAATACTTTATTGAACTAGGTTTAGTATTATTTCAAAATAATCCTATTTGGGGGTACGGACTGGATACTTTTAGATATTTAAATGATAAAGGAATTTATGCACACAATAATTATATTGAACTTCTAGTTGATCTAGGTATGGTTGGGCTAGTACTATTTTATTATATTTATTTTTCTCTTATGCGGAAAATTTTCAACATGTATGATAAAAAGATAAGAAATTTTTTATTTGCTTTTATATTAATCTTGCTTTTTATGGAAATGGCATATGTTTCCTATGGGTTAAAACTAGTATTAATTACGCTATTGGCTATTTCTTCATTTGCTGAAAAAAATGATAAAAAACTTTTTAGGAGAATAGATGGAAAATAAACTTAATATAGCTATTATCTTAGATAATAAAAAATTAATGAAGTATCAAAAAGAAATTTTTGAGATGTTATTGCTATCTGAATATTGTACAGTAACTTATGTCATCTATAAACAGTCTTCACCTAAGGAGGATAAGCATAAATTTTCTTATTTCCTGTATGCCGCATATAAAAAGTTTGATAGATTTGTTTTTGGTAGAGGATTGCAAAATCTTCATTTCCATACAATAAATGACTTAATTAAAAATATAAAAGAAGTCTATTTGCCGATAGTAAATAAAGGAGAATATGATTATATCTCTCAAAATAATATGGAGAGTTTAGTATCCTATGATATAGATGTTATGGTAGATTTTAGTAAGTATATTACTATAGGAACATTATCTAAATTTCCAAAATATGGTCTATGGCGGCTTATGCATACATATGAACCAGCAGGGTTTTGGGAAGTGATAGAAAGTCAACCTTATACAGAAATGACACTTCAAAAAATATCTGATACATTGTCAGGGGGAGTTATTATTGATAGTTATCGAACGATTACAGACCAGAAGTCTCCGCTAAGGAACTTAGATATAATAACTTGGCGTTCTCATATGTTGATAGAGCAAAATTTAAAAAAACTTTACAATAACCAAGATACATTTTTAAAAAACAAGGTATCGCATATTACATTTCCAGATAAGCTTTTATCTTCTGAGTTAAGACAACTAGATGTAATGTTACATTATAGAGGGGATGAAAGAAAAATAGTTCCGAATAATTATCAAATGATTGGGATCCTGTTTAAAGTAAGTATGAAATTTTGTAAAATATTTTTCAGAAAATACTTTACAAAGTTTCAATGGTCTTTGATGTATATAGAAAATGATACAAAAGAAATTAATTTTTCTCTCCTTGAGTATAAAAAACTTTTACCTCCACGGAAAGATCTTTTTTGGGCGGATCCATTTGTAATAGATGAAGGTGAAAAAAGCTATATTTTTTATGAGGAGTTTTCTTCTTTTACTAAGGGTATTTTATGCGTGATTGTATATGATGCTGCACAGAAAATTTTTTCAGACCCTAAGGAAATCATGAATCAAGAGTATCACTTATCATATCCTTTTATATTTAATTATAATGGTGCTTACTATATGATTCCTGAAACAGCCCAAAATAAAACGATAGATTTATATAAGGCAAAAGAATTTCCATACAAATGGGAAAAAATAAAGAGTTTCTTTAATAATATTGTAGCTGTGGATACGATGATTCATTATTATAATAATAAATGGTGGATGTTTACAAATATTACACCTAAAGATGGTTTTTCAAATAAAGATGAACTTTATATTTATTACTGTGATAATTTCCTGGAAGATGAGTGGATGCCACATGTACTTAACCCTGTCATAACTGATGTAACAGTTGCTAGAAATGCAGGTAAGATTATAGAAAAAGAGGGTGTATTATATAGACCTTCCCAGTATTGTGGTGGTTCATATGGTAGACTTCTAAATATTAATAAAATAGAAACTTTAAATGAGTTAGAATATAAAGAAACTTTAGTAGGACGTACTTCGACATGTTTTGATGAAGGTCTAGAAGGAATGCATACATTAAATAGTTCTAAAAGACTTACTATTATTGATGTAGCTACAAGATGGTTCAGTTTTAAATAATATGCAATGTTTTAGTAATAAAAAGAGCTCTTTAAAACTATTTCTATAGTATAATTATAAAATTACATTTATTTAAAAGGTTAAAGTTGAAATATAAATATTTAATTATTGGTTCTAGGGCAACAGATGACCCTAAAACACATGGTGGAACGACTCTCTTAGTTAAACAACTTTTAGAATATTTTGATGAACATGATAAAGACTATATTTTTATTCAAGCGATGAAGTATAGTGGTAAATTTTCTTTTATATGGAATTATTTTCAAGTTATTTTTAATACGTTGATACATATTAGAAAGGTAGATATTGTTTTGGTAAATGTTTCTAATAATGGCGCATATTTTTTATCACCTTTTGTACTTTTTATCACTAAAATATTTCATAAAAAATTTGTATTTAGACGGTTTGCAGGTAATTTTTTGGAAACTTATAAAAAGACAAATGTTATGAAAAAAAAACTTATAGATTTTGTTTTGAAAAATGCAGATATTATATTTTTTGAACCTAAATATCTTGTTTCACATTATGAAAAAGTAAGACCAAATGTTTATTGGTTTCCAAATATCCGAAAAAGAACAAGCTATATACGAGATATAAATCAACCATATACTAAGAAGTTTGTTTTTTTAGGACAAATTCGAGAAGAAAAAGGAATAGATGAAATCCTGGAGGCATTTAAATTATTGTCAAATGAATATAGTATTGATTTATATGGTAATTTATTTCAGGAAAAATATAATGAAACTTTATTTAGAGAGTATTCAAATGTATCTTATAAGGGGCTTGTTCATAATGAACAGGTGTACGAAGTGCTATCAAAGTATGATGTCTTAGTCTTACCTTCATATATGGAAGGGTACCCAGGAGTCTTAATAGAAGCTTTCGCCGTAGGTCTTCCTGTAATTAGTACTGATTTAGAGAGTATTAAAGAAATGGTTGATGATAATGGTATTTTGATAAAGAGTAAGAGTTCAAAACAATTATTAGAAGCTATACAGTCCTATAATGTAGAAAATTATTTAAAATATTCTGAACTTAGTTTGAAAAAATTTGAAGAGTTTGAATATGAAGAGACTTATAAAAGAATAGTAAAAATTTGTGAAGAAGAGTAAATATGAGTAAAATTATACTGATTATATATAGATTTGCTTTGATATTGCATAAATTTAGAATACCTTTATTGCCCAAATTTATTCTAATTTTAATAAGAATTACTTTTGGGTGTCAAATAGGTTTAGGTGCAAAGATTGGAAAAGGTTCAGCATTAGGATATGGTGGATTAGGGATTGTAATACATGATAGAGTTGTCATAGGAAAAAATGTTCTTATAACACAGAACGTAACAATAGGTGGTACCTCAAAACAATATAATGTACCAGAAATAGGAGATAATTGTCTTATTGGCCCAGGTGCAAAAATATTAGGACCTGTTAAAATTGGCAATAATTGTATTATAGGTGCAAATAGTGTTGTAACTAAGGATATTCCTGATAATACTTTGGTTGGTGGTATACCAGCTAAAATACTAAAAAGTAATATAGATATAAATAGATATAAATAATATTTGATGAAGGTTTGACAATCTTACTTAATGTATAAAGGTTTGACAATCTTACTTAATGTATATAAATAAAATAAAAGAATCGATACAATGAATTTAGCAATGAAAATAAAGCAATTATTAGTAACAATATCATATTTAAAATATAGACAGATTTATTATAGAATCTTTTATGGACTAAGAAAACACTTACGTACAAAATTACATTATACATATAAGTTAACACTTCCTTCTACGACACAAAAACTATTATTAAATGAAAGTATTAAAAGTTTTGATAGTTTAGATAGTTTAGATTATTATAAATTCAATTTTTTAAACAAAACATATATATTTTCTGAAAATATTGATTGGAATTTTTCTACATATGGTAAGCTTTGGACTTATAATCTTAATTATTTTGATTATCTAGTCCAAGTAAATATTGATAATGATTTAGCTTTAATGACTATATATGATTTTATAGATAATATAGACGTAATTAAAGATGGGTTAGAACCATTTCCTATCTCTTTACGAGGTATAAATTGGATTAAGTATATATCTAAAAATAATCTAAATGATACAAAAATTGATAATTCTTTATATGCTCAGTATAAAATATTGATGGACAATATAGAGTATCATTTACTTGGTAATCATTTATTGGAAAATGGGTTTTCATTATTGTTTGCTGCATATTATTTTAAAGATACTTTATTTTATAAAAAAGCAAAAAAAATTTTAACAGAAGAGTTGGAAGAGCAAATTTTACAAGATGGAGGACATTTTGAACTTAGTCCTATGTATCATCAAATTATGTTATTTCGGTTATTAGATTGTATTAATCTACTTCAAAATAATCACTGGAAAGATAAAGCACTTTTAATATTTCTGCAAAAAAAAGCAGAAATAATGCTTGGGTGGTTAGAAATAATAACATTTAAAAATGGAGATATACCACTTTTAAATGATAGTACAAATGGGATTGCACCAACAACAAAAGCACTTTTCGAATATGCAAGTAGATTAAATGTAGTAAAACAAGAACAAAAATTAAGTGATTCTGGATATAGAAAGTTTGCAAATGATAAATATGAGTGTGTTGTAGATATGGGTAATATAGGACCAGATTATATACCAGGGCATGCCCATGCAGACACATTTAGTTTTGTCCTTTATTTAGAAGAAATACCATTTATTATAGATGCAGGTCTCTCAACATATGAAACGAACAAATGTCGTACCTATGAACGTTCAACAAGTGCACATAATACGGTAGAAGTAAACTCAACAAATCAAAGTAATGTCTGGGGTGGATTTAGGGTAGCTGAACGTGCGCATATTGTATCTTTACATGAAAATGATAAAGAGATAACAGCAACACACAATGGTTATATGAAAAACTTTTCTACACTTCATGCTAGAACATTCAAATTTGAAGAGAATAGTATAATTGTGATAGATGATATCATTGCTAAAGATTTACCCAAGACTATAGCTAGGTTACATTTCCATCCTAATGTTGATGAAAATATGATATATAAACATATTAATCTCCATGAATTAGATTATAGTATAAAAGAGTATTTGTATGCTACAGAGTTTAATAAGCATATAAAATCAAAAATGATTGAGATAAATTTTAGTAAAAAATTAGAAATAAGGATAGCATTATGAAAATACTGTTTATTACTGATAACTTTCCACCTGAGGTCAATGCGCCAGCTACAAGAACTATAGAACATTGTAAAGAGTGGATTAAGCAAGGGGCAGAAGTTACTATCCTGACATGTACACCTAATTTTCCTCATGGACGTGTATATGATGGATATAGAAATAAACTTTATCAATGTGAAATGATGGAAGGTATTAAGGTAATACGTGTGTGGAGTTACATTAGTGCTAACACTGGTTTCATGAAGCGTATACTAGATTATGTAAGTTTTTCTTTTATGGCATTTTGGGTTGGTTTGTTTCAAAAACAAGATATTATTGTGGCTACATCACCTCAATTTTTTACTACTTGGACAGCATGGGGAATCTCTAAAATTAAAAGAACACCTTGGATTTTTGAACTGAGAGATATTTGGCCTGAGTCTATTAAAACGGTAGGAGCTATGAAGGAAAGTAAAGTATTAGATATTCTTGAAAAAATAGAACTAGGTTTGTATCGAAGTAGCGACAAAGTAATTGCTGTTACAGATGCTTTTAAAGCAAACTTAATAGATAGAGGTATTGATGCAGAGAAGATAGATGTAGTCACTAATGGTTCCAATATGGCACTTTTTTCTCCAAGAGAAAAAGACAAGGTACTTTTGGAAACACTGGGATTAGAAAATAAATTTATTATTGGATATCTTGGTACACATGGGATGGCACATAGTTTAGATTTTATTATGCATGCTATAGAAAAAATTAGTGACAATGAGATACACTTTTTATTTGTAGGTGATGGTGCGATGAAAAAGACTGTTGTGGCTATTGCTAAAGAGTTATCCTTGAAAAATGTTACCTTTTTAGATCCTATTTCTAAAGATAAAATGCCACAGTATCTTTCAATCATTGATGTATCATTAGCTCCATTGAAGCGTGAAGATAACTTCAAAACCGTGATTCCTTCTAAGATATTTGAATCTTCAGCTATGGGAAAACCTACACTTTTAGGAGTAGAAGGGGAAGCGAAATCTATTATTGATACATACCATGCAGGTGCATGTTATATTCCTGAAGATGAAAAAGATTTTATCACTAAAGTTAAGTTGTTAAAAACAGATATAAAATATTATAACGATTGCGTAAAAGGTTGTGCCCTGCTTGCACAAAATTATGATAGAAAAAAGTTAGCATTAAAGATGTTAGCTATTTTAAAAAAGACTATTTAATTAATTTTAGTATCTTATAGCCATCATTCCCATGACCTATTTGTATATTAAATTGATTATTTGAAATGTTAGTGATATGCTCTTTTGTAAAGTAGTCTTCAACTTCTTTTACTTGAATATCTTGCAATGAAATTGTTATATTTTGATCTGTTTGTGCATGGTTAGAAAGAATGATATAGGCATTTTGATTATGTTCTCTGGTACCGATATTAATATAAGGATTTGTTTTTATAGAAGCATCCCATGATGTCGAACATGGTTCTTGGATGAGTGGTAGTATTTGATCTATTTTGTTAAAAATATCTTTAATTGATTTGGCCCAAACTTTATCTTGAAATGGACCTTCTGATCCGCCATCTCTCCAGACAGAAACTCCCTTACCTCCCTGAATAATACCAAAAAAGAGTGAAGGTATAAATTTATCATCTAAATAGCTTTGTAGTTGTATCATAGTTGCAGGTACAACTTGGTTGTGTGTCTTGTTTATAATTTCAAGTGTTTCTCTAGGAAGCTGTATATTTTCTGGTAAATAACTTGCACCAACGTATGAACCTGTGATATCCATTACATTTACTTTTTTATTTCTATAAGATCTGCTAAGACCATACTGTCCATTAAGATAATATATTGGTCTTGCCCTATATCCTGTATAGGCATCATTGTCATTTTTATTAATAAAATATGATAATTTTTCATGATAGCTTGTGTCTTGAATATGTTCATTTTCATTATCATACATATACATTAGAAGGGTATATGGTTTTCCAATTTTATATGTGTAATCAATAATTTCTTTAATTCTTTTTTGGAGGTTACCTTCCAATTTATCACTAGGTTGTGTAGCCATAGCAAAATATTTGATTCCTTGTTTTAATCCATAAGATAGGTCATCTTTTGTCCAAATATCCATAATACCATTAAATCCATGTAGTGCATACTGTTTATATTGCTCCTTTGTATTTTTATATATCATTTTTGGAAAAAAATGATGCCATTTCTTATCTTCTTTTTTTATATAAAAGTTACCATTATTATCAACTTTAATAAAAGAACTTTTAAATCCTATTTTTTTATGTATTTTTTCTCTATGTATTACATGGTCAGATTTAAATATTTTGATATCATCAATATAAACAGTTGCATTCTGATCTAAATTAATGCCATTTGAATAGACTTTTTTAGGTTTTTTATCTGTATTAAATGCACGTGTATAGGTAAAGATTCTAAAGCGACATTTACCTGTCTTTTTTGCGATAAATGGCACGAGTATCTCTTCCCATTCATTTTCTTTAGAATTATTCCAATAGGTTTCTGTAGACTCGACGATAGAACGAGGTATAATCCCAATAGTAATATTTTGACCTCTTGGAAATTTACTGACTTTAACATAAGCACTTAACATATATTTTACATTCTCTTCACAGATAAAAGGAGGGGAGGTTAGTGCTTTTCTCCAATGATGACTGACAAGTTCCACACATCCCGTACCATCTTTAGTATGTGAGTCTTTGGCATGATACTTATGGAATATATGATTAGTATATTCTTTAAATCCTTTAAAATTTGGGTTGACTAGTATAATATTTGGTACTGTATATGGTTCTTTTTTATTGTTAATATAAAAAAATGCATAGAGAAATATAAATAAAATCACAATACCTATTAATATATATTTTTTATTTAATTTGTACAAAGTAATACACATCCAATATTAAGGCTTAAAATTATATAAGTTATATATTATTTTATGAATCGTATTATAGTTATTTTTACTATATAATAGTATTAATTTTAGAAAAAATTGATACTATCTATTACTTTAAACTTAATATAGATATCTAATTTAATGAATATATTTAAGTACTCAATCTTTAATAAAATAAAGTATTTATTTTATGGCTCAAGTTTAATAACTCTAGAACCATAAGCTGGGACATTGATACTTATTGTATTTCCAGAAATAGTCCCGATATTAGATCCATCAAAGAAGTCTATAAGCTTTTTAGGTATATATCCAAGATTATGTAGTTTAAATGTGACTGTTTCATCTTTACTTGTACTATTACCCATAATAATATATCCTATACTATGTAGAAGCCTTGTTCCTGATATAACTTTATTTATGGGTTTGTTAGATATAGCTTTAAATGATGTTAAGTGTGAAGACTGTATTAGACCTGCATCAAGCATTTCTTGAATTTCTGAGGCAATAGAAGGTAAATCATCCCACCATACTTGCTTTGTTACATCAAGTATTCTTCCTGCATTCGTTTGTCCGGTTGCACTATCTCTCCAATAGCCTAAACCTTTCATACCATTTGCAATACCTCCAAAAATAAGTGCTCTAAACTTTTCATTTACCCCTGCATTAAATTGACCTATACATGAGGGTGTTTGTTGATTCTCTGTAAAATCTTGCATTTGTAAATTGTATACAAGTGGTTCACCTAAATAGGTTACAGGACTACTTTTGGTTAAGTCCCTAGCTGCATATGTTCCTGATATATCTATGAACTTATTATAGATTCTTGTATGACCATAATTTCCAGCCAACATGAAGTTTGGATGCATTTTTTGACCATTAACAGAATCAATACTTTTAATGATATTGGCTATTTGATCTACCTCTTTATTGTAATGATAAAATTCATTATCCCAATAATAAAACAATAGCTGATCTAGTAATCCAGCATTCTTAAGTGCTTGTAAGTCAGATTTTAATCCTGCTTGTGACCGCTTTGGAGCATGACCATGAAAACTAAGATAATATGACATTTCAAAGTTAACCATCATTCCTGCATCTTTTGCTTTTTGAATTGTTCCCACACTACGTGCCCATGCAAGAGTATTAAAACCTTGATTTTTATAGATATTAATGTCTCTTGCACCATCTGCAAAAATACTAATGGGAAAATATGGCTCATCTGCTACTTTTATATTTCCTAGTGTGTCTATTGATACTTGTGAACTTGTAAACTTTTTCTTTTTAGGTCGTTTACCTAATGAAACTCCTTTTCTTACTTCTATATTGTCTATCCAAACGGTTCCTTTAATGATAGATTGTTTTGCTACTTTAATAAATAGTTTAGTATGAGAGGTATTATCAGGAATCTTAATACTCACGGTTACTTTTTCCCATGTATTAGCTTTCGAGTTAGAGACAAAGGTACTAAATAAATTTTGACTACCACCAGGACCTCCTTTAATTGCCCCTTTGAGTATTAATGCACCTGAAGGGTTAGAGGTAGTTTTCATTCTAGCAGTGAGTGTATAAATTTCTCCTGCTTTAACAGGAAGGGTTACCTTTGAAATTATATATGATGGAGGAGTGTTAGAAAATTTTACGGAACCAGGTTGTTTATCAAAAGATTGACTTGGATCATAGTAGGCATTTGTTACTGACCACTGTTTTAAGTGGCTGTCAATTGGTATGCGCATTAAAGGAGACGTATTAGGGATATTTATAATATTTGGTGTAGTTGGTTTAACTATAGGTTTTTGTACCACATTAGGAGTTGTTGGTTTTGGTTTAACTATAGGTTTTTGTACCACATTAGGAGTTGTCGGCTTTGGTTTAACTACAGGTTTTTGTATCACCGCTACAGTATTAGAAGTAAGCGTCCTAAAGGTTTTATCGTTAGAAACAATTTTGTTTCCTTTTGCATCTTTTGAATGTACTCTATAATGATAGAGAACTCCTGATTTAAGATTCTTAATAGTCTGAATATGTGTACTATATTTAAAACTTTTTTCTTTAAGGGTAAAGTGACCATAGTTTGTATTTCTTCCATACTCAACTTGACCTGTGGATTTAGTATTTAAATGCCATTTAATATTTGTTAAGTTTCTGGTTGTATTTTGATTTACTACTGATAAAATTTTTATTAATTTATTATTTTGTGTTGGTTTAAGTATAGGTTTTTGTATTACAGCTAGAGTCTTAAAGGTTCTATCGTTAGAAACAATTTTGTTTCCTTTCTTATCTTTCGAATGTACTCTATAATGATAGAGAACTCCTGGTTTAAGATTCTTAATAGTCTGAATATGTGTACTATATTTAAAACTTTTTTCTTTAAGGGTAAAGTGACCATAGTTTGTATTTCTTCCATACTCAACTTGACCTGTGGATTTAGTATTTAAATACCATTTAATATGTGTAGAATTTTTACTTGTCTTTTCATTTGATATTGATAAAATTTGTAAAGAACGTGTAGATATTGATTTTTTAGTTACAATTGGAATTATAATTGAATCAAGAGAAGTAATGAGTATTGTTTCGGCTTGCTTCGAATAAGAGTAATTCACAACTAAAGATATTAGTATGAATAGCCTAAAAAATATTTGTGTTTGATGTTGTATGTATTTACACATTAGTAATGACCCTTTAGTTATTTTTTTAAAATTATACTTAAAATAAATAGTAATTTTTTGACAAGAATTTGACAAAATATATAATTAAACTAGAGATATATTTTATTTCTGAATATATTTAAGTTAGATAGGATTGTATGATAAAAATATTACTTGAATATTACTAGTTTATTTTTATCAAATTTATAAAACTAGGGAATTAGTTTGAGTACTTTTGATGTATATGCAGGTAGGGTTATTTTAATCGAATTGCCTGAAATAATCCCAGTAGTTGAACCAGTGAAAAAGTCTGTAACTAGTGTGGGAGTATATCCAAGGTTTTGTAGATGAAATGTAACCTTTTCATCTTTAGATGTAGTATTACCTATAATAATATATCCTATATTATTTAGCAATCTTGTTCCTGAAATGATTTTATCAATGGGTTTGTTGGCTATAGCTTTAAATGATATTAAGTGCGAAGATTGTATTAGACCGGCATTAAGCATTTTTTGAATTTCTGAAGCAATAGAAGGAAGATCATCCCACCATACTTGTTTTGTTACATCAAGAATTCTACCTAAATGTGTTTCACCTCTAGCACTGTCTCTCCAATAACCAAAGCCTTTCATCCCTTTAGCAATACCACCAAAAATAAGGGCTCTAAATTTTTCATTTGTACCATCATTAAATTGTCCTATTACGGAGGGAGTATTTTGGTTTTCTGCATAATCTTGCATCTGCAAATTATAAATCAAAGGTTCTCCTACATAAGTAACTGGACTTGAAGCAGTTAATCCCCTAGCGGTATATGTACCAGTTATGTTAATAAACTTATTATATATTCTTGTATGACCATATTGTCCCGCAAGCATATAATGAGGATGAGTTTGTTTCCCATCAACAGTATCAATTTTTTTGATAATATTAACTATTTGATTTATTTCTTTATTATAATGATAAAATTCATTGTCCCAATAATAAAAGAGTAAGTTGTCCATAAGATTATTTTCTTGAATTGTTTGTAAGTTTGTTTTTAATTTAGTTTGACTATATTTGGGTATTTTATTATGAAATGATACATAATAACTCATCTCAAAATTTGCCATCATCCCAGCATCTTTAGCTCTTTTTACACCACCAGGTGTTGATGCCTGTGCTATTGTATTGAAACCTTGATTCTTATAAGTATATAATTTTCTTTTATTATCACCATAAATGATAATTGGAAAATAAGGTTTTCCTGAGACTTTAATATTACCTAATGTATCTATCTTAATATGTGAACCGTTAAATATTTTCTTTGATGGTCTATTTTCTAACGCTACCCCTTGTCTGATTTCAATATTATCAATCCATATGGTTCCATTTATATGTGATTCTTTGACTGCTTTAATATAAAGTTGTGTATGTGTTGTATTATCTGGAATTTTAATACTAACACTAATCTTTTCCCATATGTTTGCTTTAGAATTAGATATATAGCTACCGAATAAATTTTTAGCTTTTGTTGTACCTCCCTTAATAGCACCCTTTAATGTTAATACAGTAGATGGGGTTGTTGTAGATTTTATTCTAGCACTTAGTGTATAAATTTCTCCAGCTTTTACAGGAATAGAAATATTTGAAATGATATATGAGGGGGGAGTGTTTGCAAACTTAATGGAACCAGGAGTACTATCATAAGATTGAGTTGGATCATATAGTACATTTTTTGTAGTCCATTTACTTAAATCTCTGTCTATAAAAATATTGAAAGCGGATGTTAGCTTTGTCTTTAAAATGGGAAATGTAATTGAATCTAAGGATGAAATTAGTACAATATTAGAATTCTTGGCATTTATAGGTAAGGGGATTATTATTAAATAAAAAAATATGAGCAAGAAGGTATATTCTTGCGAGGGTCTATATGTGTTATACATTTTTATTTAGTACTTTTACGAATAGTTTCAATATCTAAAGATTGTTTACACATAATTCTTTTACCTCGAGAACTTTTTTCTATTGTATCTACAACTTTGACATCAAAATCTATGCCGTCGCGCACTAACTGACACATACCACGCTTGACCTTTTCAGTATCAATCTCGTGTCCTTCAATGAGTACAGTAACATGACCAGGTGTATCTTGTTGATATTGTATATTATTTATAGTTTCTAAAGGTAAATGTTGACCTCCACACATAGTAGTAATGGAGATAAGCCTATGGTCATCAGAGACAAGGAAGTCTTGTGTTCTACCTTCAATATTTTCTGCATTAGTAGCTATATCACTGTTGTCATAATACTCTATATTCCCTGTCACATGATCCCCCGTTTGATAATTGATAAATGGCATAACGAAATTGTCAAATGTGGTGGCAATAATTTCATTATTAATAATACGGGGTACGCCATATGAATTTAAAAAGTCATAGGGGTTACTATTGACTTGTGCGGCGACAACAATACGTTCAGTGTGCCCATAATGGACTAAAACATCAACACCAAAATAGTCTCGTATCATTTGTAGCTCATCAGGATAGATTGTCTCTGAACTAAGCATGATACCCTTAATATGAAGCTTTTCATAGCCATATAATTTACATTGCTTAATAAAGCTTAGTATTGCACTGGGATATCCAAAAATAAACTGAGGATTAAATTCTTTTGCCTTATTAAATATAAGTGGGAATTTATCTGAATTCATATAGTTATTTGAAAGTAAAAAATAATTATCTATTGGCTCATATTCCCAATAAATATCTTTTTCAGGAATAGAGACTTCTCTACCTTTTAGTAATAGGGTTTTTGCTCTATAGGTGTAATTGATTTTAGAAAAAATATAGTTGTTATAGGCTTTTTCTTTTGAACGGCTAGTTTGAGGTAAATAATATTTTGTAGGGGTCGAAAGAGAACCTCCAGAAAAGTATTCTATAGGCTTTTCTCTTATATCTGTGTATATTTCATCCAAGTTTTCTTTGATAAGTTGTTTATTAAGAAGAGGAAATTTTTGTAAATCTTCAATAGATTTAAAATCTTTTGAAGAAATATTATACTTGCGAAAAGTATTTTTATAATAAGGTATATTCTCTTCTGCAAAAAGAAGTGTTTCTAAGGTTTTATTATAAATAAAATCCATTTGATATTGTGTACTAGAAGATTCAAACTTTTCGAGAATTTTTTTATGTTTATTATGGACTTGACCAAAACGAATCTCTAAAGGTATATTTCCATAAATTGTACCCAAAAAAGTTTTGAGAGATTGTGGAAACTTATAGTAAGCATTTTTATAATTAAATGCAATGTGTTCTAGTGAAAAAGACATATATTTTAACCCCCCCATACAAAGATAATTATTTTAATAATTATCTCTTAATTAATGATACAGAAAAACATTTTATAGTATCATTAGTTATGATGATTTTTTGTTAAAATAAGGAGAATAAATTAATGGACTTTATAATATTAATTAGTATTTTTGTGATGACTATTATATTTACAATTATAATAAAGCATTATGCTGAAAAACTTTCTTTGATTGATGTACCGAATGAAAGAAGTATGCATAAAGAGCTTGTTCCAAGAGGTGCCGGAATAGCATTTGTAGTATCGATATTATTTTCTTTATTATTATTTAATCCTGCACATTTACAAACATATTATTATATTTATTTAGCAATTGGATTGGTATGGGTAGTTGGTATATGGGATGATATAAAAGACATCTCTCCAAAAATTAAATTTGTATTTATTTTTTTAGCTGCATTAATATTATATTTTAATGATTTTGCAATATATTCTTTAGGTAACTATTTTGGATTTGAAGCAGATATTCCAAGTTGGTTAGTATTTATATTTACTTTTTTTGCCTTAGCTGGCTATACAAATGCTTTAAATCTTATGGATGGATTGGATGGTTTAGCTGCTTCAATTACGATTGTGATGTTAATGGCATTTTTAGCAATAGGCTTACAGCATAGTGATAATTTATTAATCTCTCTATCATCTTTTTTTATTACTTCTTTAATGGCATTTTTATTTTTCAATTGGAATCCTGCTACAATTTTTATGGGGGATAGTGGATCACTTACGTTAGGTACGGTTATTGTTATTTTAACGATACAAGCAGTACAATATATTACACCTGCATCTGTATTATTCATTATTGCTTTACCACTGTTGGATACTTTTATTGTTATGACACGAAGATATCAAAGAAAACGCCCTTTATTTGAAGCAGATAAAAATCATTTACATCATTTTTTAGTGAATCTTAAAGGAGATGTGCAATTTACTGTTATGATCCTAGTGATGATGCAAACTATTTTTTCAATTATTGGTTATCAAGTAAGTCTTTCAAATAATATACTTTCACTATTTTTATTTATGTTGTTATTTTATGTTTATTTGAATTTATTTGATCAACGCGTAAAGCGTCGAAAAAAAGAGAAAAAGAAAAGGCATTAAGTTTTTTTAGTTTAATGTATTATTTAAGATAGTATTTTTTTTAAATATATTCTCATACATCCTTGATGTGAGTAGTTTCTCAAAGTGTTTCATCTCACTTGTTTTATGAATATCACTTCCCATAAAGTCAACAAGACCCAGGTTTATAAGTTTTAGACCCATTTTACTAATAGAGTGATTTTGATTCTTTAATGATTTTACATTGACTTGAAATAAAACACCTAATTCTTTAAGTTCATGATATTTTTCAAGACTTTCATGTAGATAAAAATATCTTTCGGGATGTGCTAAGACAGGAATATATCCTTTTGATTGCATTTCAAAAATAACTTCAAATAAGTTGATGGGTTCAGATTGATAGGTGGTTTCAAAGAGAATATATTTATTATTAAATGGTAGAAGAGTATTTGTTTTAATTTGTTCTAAAAAAGTATTATCTAAATAATATTCTGCAGATGCGACAATTTTAATATTTAAATTTTCATTTTCAATATATTTTTGTAATAATTCTAATTTTTTCAAAATAATATCTTTTGTATTTGGGTATCTATGTGACATTATATGAGGTGTTGTAATGAGTTTTTTATAACCTAACTCTTGAAATTTTTTAATGATAGTAAGTGACTCTTTTATTGATTTCACTCCATCATCAATATCTGGTAATAGATGGGAATGAAGATCAACATAAATAGGGTTATTAAAAGAATTAAATATCGGGAATATCACAAATTAATATCCATATCCATACCCATAAGAGCCACTACTCATATCTGATGCATTTAGTACTAATCCTATGTGTTTAAGATTATGACGTTCTACAAGACTATTTAAGTCAGTTGCAAATGATTTTAAAGCATAGTCTTCTCTAAAGATGATAAGGTTTATATTAGCATATTGCATTAAGTGCATAGTATCTGTTACCAAACCTAATGGAGCAGAGTCAATAAAGATATAATCATATTTTTCTTTTAAATCATCCATAAGAATATCCATTTTATCTGTCATAATAAGTTCAGATGGATTTGGAGGGATGGGACCAGAAGTAATGATGTCAATATTATCATACTTAGTAGGAGTAATAATATCATGAATATGATTTTTACCACTTAAATAGGTACTAATCCCAGTACTATTGTTCACATTAAAATATTTATGTAATGTTGGTTTTCTTAAGTCTAAATTGATAACAAGACATTTGTATTCTGCAAGACTAAAAATAGCACTAAGATTTACAACAGTAGTACTTTTTCCTTCTCCCATAATAGTTGAAGTTATAAGTATAGTGTGTGCCTTTCCCTTATTTTGCGTAAATTGTAGGTTGGTACGTAAGCTTCTATGTGCTTCTGCATAAGGAGACTTTAAGTCTGCCAAAACTTCAATTTTCATATTTCTCTTTTTAAAGTTAGGGAGAATACCATAGAGTGGCAGGTTAGTAAGTGATAAAAGAACATTTTTTGAACTAATTTTATTATCTAATTTATTACGTAGTAAAGCTTGTACTATACCTATAAATAGACCCAAAAGTATTGCAATAATAAGTGAAAATAGACGTTTTGGTTTTATTGGGATTGCTTCTGTATTTTTGGCATAATCAATAACTCGATAGTTTGACTGTATAGCTACTTTTTCTACTTGTCTTTTTGATTTTGTATTTAAGAGAGTATTATAAATTGTTGTACTTACTTCATAATCTCTTTTTAACCCAACAAGTTTTCTTTCTTTTGTAGGAAGAGAGGCTAGTTTTGATTTATATGAAAGTTTTAGTTTATTTAAACTTTTTATTTTTTGATCTGTACGTGCATCTAAACTTTTAATATTTTTAATAATATTTTGTTGTATATGATAAATCTTTTTTCTAATCGGTCTAAGTGAAGGATGTTTGTATGAATATCTTGCACGTAATTCTTCTTCTTTTATTTGTACTTCTTGTAATTTCTCGATTAGTGATATGGTTGAGATATTTTCTAATTTGATGAGGGAAGTAGCCATACCATTTAGATTATGATCTCGTTTGACAGCCTTTAAAACATCAGAAATTAAGTTTTTTTTGAGCCTATACTCAGATAATTCATTTTTAATTTTATTTAGCTCTGCAATATAAGTTTGCCCTTGTAAAGAAGGTTGTATAGCATTGTTTTGGATTTTATATGTTTCTAGTTTTGATTCATATCCGTCCAAGACATTTTTTGTTTTATTTAATTCTTTATTAATATAATTAATTACTTTCTCAGCTTGTTTTTCTTTGTCTTCTATACTTTTTTGAATGAAAGTATCAATTAAGGTATTTACATATTTATCTGCACGTTCAAGTACGTTGTCTTCAAAACGTACACGAATAAGTGGTGCAGAATCTGTTACTTGTGAAATACTAAGGTTATTTTGAATTGAGTCAAAAATATGTTTATTATCACCTAAAATGGAAAAATAAAGAGGCTTATCAAATTTATGTAGTTTTTTTATTGTGAATGTAAAATAGTCACTTTCAATATTTTTATTATAGTGGTATATTTTTTTCTCGTCAAATACTATAGCATCTGTTTGATTATGTAAAGGATTATATTTTGATAATTTATCTAAAAAAGATTTTGTAATACTTAAGTAAAATCCATTTAATGCGGGTGTTATTTTTATTTTTTTCCCTAAAATTTTTTTATCAAAGATAGCAATATTGTTAATTTTAATAGGAATGTCTTTATAGATTTCAACTTTTTTATACCCACTATCTATAAAATAACGTGTACCAAAGTTAAGCTTGTTGAGCACTTTATCATTCATATAGAAGGTACGTAAAATTTCAATTTCTTTGTCAATTTTTTCTTTCGTAACGGTAATAGCTCCCGTTCCTTCTCCTATCAAACTACTTTGAGGGTTTGATTTTACTTCTATAAGAGCAGAAGAAAGATAGACAGAAGGTTGAAAATATAAACGAATTAATACTAGTAGAAAAATGAGTGCTGTTATGAGTATGATTGACCATTTATACTTTAATATGTTTTCTATTATTTCAGCTAAATGAAGTTCATTTTCATTCTTATCGGTTATTGTTGTTTGATGCATTCTATCTTCTCGTATCTCTTAAATATCTTATACTTGCTAGGTTAGACAGTGGTTGTGTGATATGTCCTAATAACCCGAATGTAGGAGATATCTCACTGATACCAACATTATATGATTTCATACTATTTGGAGCCACATAAACAATATCATTTGGATAAATCATAATATTGGCTAATCTAAGAGAATTAGGACCTGTTAAATCAACTGTTTCTGAATGTACTTTATTATTTCTATTTTTTAGAATGACAACACTATGTTTATTAGCATAATTTGTAAAATCACCTGCCATAGCTAATATTTGTAAAAGTGTCAATTTCTCATTAAACAATGGTACTATTCCTGGTTTATTTATTTCACCTAAAATATAGGCTCTTTTATTTAACACTTCTAAATAAACCTCAGCATCTTCTAAATAGGCACTAAAAGCTTTTTCTATCTTTTTTTGTGCAGCTGTTTGAGAAAGTCCGGCAACATGAATTGACTTTATTAGTGGTAATCTAACATAACCTCTTGAATTTACTAAGACACCTTTGGTATCTTCTCTTTGACTTTGAACAGTTGATGTCCCAAGCTCTGGATGATTATACATTGTAATAGAGATTCTATCATGTGGTTGTATTTTATATTCAAATTTTATATTTTTAAGTGTTGTAATAGTTTGCTTTGCTTGTGGTTGAGTAATATTTGTCTCATTAAATAAGATAAAATCTTTACTTGATGTACAACCTACTATTATAAAGAGCACGAATGCGTATATTAAGCCTTGTTTCATAATTGTTTCCCCTAAGTATAATTTACACGTGCATTATATCAGAAATATCCTAAATTTAGATGAAGTGCTACACTAACGAGATTTAGACTTAATGCAAAATTTGGCTGCTTAAATTATTCTTTTTTCTTAATGATTGACTAAGTAATCAGTGATTTGCTAAATTCATTTGTGTATTTTATGGAGTTTTTTCATTGGAGAAAATATACCTCCATATAAAAGAATTTATAGTATATATGTATAGCTAAATGTTTATGATTTTTATAGGCATAATGACTTATATACTATATTAAATGAAGAAGTATTGAAGAATCTTAGACAAAATAAGCTCTAACGTTTGCTAGACCCTAACTTTTTAAATAAAGCTATTTAGTAGATTTATTGCACGGACGCTTGTAGAGCTAGTCTTTTTACGCATCCGTTTTATTCATAAATCAGATTTTAGAGTTAATGAGATAAAGTCCTTACTTAAACTTGATTGACATTGACTCAACCTTTTTGATATAATTTAACTAATAGAAAATAAAATACTATGAAGTAGGATAGAATAATGTCAAAAAGTTTATATGAAACACTTGGTGTGAGTGATAATGCCTCTGCTGATGAAATCAAAAAATCTTATAGAAAACTAGCAAGAAAATACCATCCAGATATCAATAAAGATGAGTCTGCAGTAGATAAGTTTAAAGAGATTAATGCTGCGTATGAAGTACTCTCGGATGATCAGAAAAAAGCACAGTATGATCAGTTTGGTGATCAGATGTTTGGTGGACAAAATTTCCATGATTTTGCTTCAGGACAAGGTGCTGGTGTAGACCTCGATGAAATACTTCGTCAAATGTTTGGAGGAGGAGGTGGTGGCTTCTCAGGTGGATTTGGTGGCACACAAGGCGGTTTTGGAGGATTTGGTGGTCCAGATCTTGATATGCAAGCACGTATAACTATTCCTTTTATGGTCTCCGTCACAGGAGGTAAACATCATGTCTCTGCGAATGGACAAAGTTTTGATATTAAGATACCAGCAGGTATTAAGTCTGCTGAAACCATGAGAGTAAGAGGTAAAGGAAAACAGTACCAAGGACAAGTAGGTGATTTACTCATACAAGTTGAAATTGCAAATTCTGATGAATATGAAAGAAAAGGGGATAATCTCTATAAAACCTTTGATATAGCACTAAAAGAAGCACTGTTTGGTGGTAAAATATCTATAGATACACCAGAAAAAGAAGTGTCACTTAAGGTACCTCAAAATACTAAGAATAGGCAAAAGTTTAGGCTCAAAGGAAAAGGTGTCCCCGATAGAAAAACTGCGATGAAAGGTGACTTATATTTGGTAGCAAACGTGGTACTACCTGATGTAGATACCCTTGATGATGATCTTAGGAAAATATTAGAAGAAAAATTATAATTGTAAAGGAATACTATGCATAGTTATGATGAACCCGTTTATCTTATTTCTGTTGTGGCCACGATGCTTGATATTCATCCACAAACACTTAGACAATATGAGCGTGAGGGTTTAGTCGAACCTTCTCGTACACAAGGTCGTATGCGTCTGTATTCTCAACGTGATATTGACCGTATGAAACTTATTTTACGTTTGACCCGTCAAATGGGTGTGAATCTTGCAGGGGTAGATATTGCTTTACAACTTAAAGAACAAATAGACGAAATGCAAAAAGAGATAGATCAATTACGTCATGAACTTTCTAAAGTCAATCGTAATGGTTCTGTACATGTGAGTAAAGCACTAGTAACAACTAGTGCCTATGATATTATCATATTTGAAGATTAGTGTGTCAAAAGTCATTAAATTTTAATGACTAACATAATGATTTCCACGTGAATCCCATTTAACGATTGTATCTTTTTTATTGGTTTCCATAAAGAGCTTACATGTCTCTTGTACAATATCATCACCAGCATAACCAATCATAGGTGAGGGTAGAGAGTAAAGTCGTGAACGTTCATAAATATAAACTTTGTTTGTATTTGGTAGTATAAAGGTGCTGTCGGGGGGGGTATCCTATTTTTTCAATAAGGTGAAATATGTCTTGACCAATCCATGTATTATATTTTTTAACAAAATTGGCATATGTTGTATACCCCTAAGATGCTTAACAATGCTAGAGAAAGTAGTATGAGTGTATATGTTTTTTTATAGGCTAGTCTCCTTTTTTAGCTTTTATTTATTTGTAATAATGGGTAGTATAGGATAGTGGAATAAATGTGAAATAGGTTCTTTTGACAATTTTGACATATAATTGTATATAATATGTCCATGAATGAAGATAAATACTATGACTATTTACAAAAACAAATATCACTATTGGTAGGTTGGTCACTACTTACTGGTTTAGGTTTTACCACACTATGCTATGTTTATGATATCCTAAACCCTGCAATTATTTGGTATGGTTTTATGGTACTGGTATCATTGTGGGGATGGAGTCTCTATCGAGAGTTCAAATATGAAAATGCAGACATGCATCAATTAGAGAGTTGGTATCAGCGTGTTAGACTCTTTATCTATGTCATTTTTGGGTTATGGACAGTCCTTTTTATTCTATATTCAAATATAACAGAGAATAATATACATTTTGTGACTATATTTATACAAGTTGGTGCATCTGTTATCGCTGCTACATTTTTATTTTCTGATAAAAAACTTTTTGTACCCATTTTGTTGATTTTAATGTATCCACTGGTAATTTATTTTATGAGTATACATGAAGCCTATGGCTATTTCTCCTCAGTGTATGCCATTGTTTTTCTAGGGTTATTACTCTACTCTTCAAACAATAGTAACCAGTTAATGCAACAGATATATTATCAAGCGCAACATGATTCTCTTACAGGACTTTTTAACCGTCGTTATTTTATAGATTATTTAGAACAAATGCTTTATGCATTTAAAGATTCTCAGAAATTTGCTTATTTGTTATTGATAGATTTAGACCACTTTAAAACGATTAATGATTCTCTTGGACATGATGTAGGTGATAGTTTACTTAAAGAAGTTGCTCAAAGAATAAAATCATATTGTGAAAAATCACATCTTATTGCTCGTATCGGTGGGGATGAATTTATGATTGTAAGTTATGAATTTGAAAATATAGATGCTTGTAAAATAGAAGCAGAAAAGTTTGCAAAAGCATTAGGAAAAATATTAAAAGAGACTTATACGATAGATTATAATCATTTACATATTTCTGCAAGTATAGGTATGAAATTTATTGATAAAAGTACTAGAAAGACCAGTCAGGTTATTAAAGAAGCGGATATTGCTATGTATGAGGCCAAAGCAGAAGGACGTGATGGGGTTGTGAATTTTAGTGATAGTTTAGCACTACAAGTTGACAATAGCTTAGTGATAGAGAGAAAACTTTATTTTGCACTCAAGCAGAATGAAATTGAACTCTATTATCAGGCACAAGTGAATGAAAAAAAAGAAATCATTGGCTGTGAAGTCCTTTCCCGTTGGCATAATCCAGAACTAGGTATGGTTTCACCCGTGGAATTCATACCCGTTGCAGAAAAGACAGGTATTATTATTGAATTAGGAAATTATATTCTTGAAGAATCATTTAAAACATTAAAAAAATGGGAAGAGAATGGCATTAGTTTAGAACAATTTTCTATCAATATCAGTGTACGTCAACTATTGGATGACTCCTTTATACCATATGTAGAACAGTTGTGTAAAAAGTACTTGACCATCACTACACGTGAAAAACTTATCTTTGAAATCACAGAAACACTGTTGGCTGAAGATATTCGAAAAGTATTTAGGATTATTAAGTCCTTAAAAGAGTTTGGAATCCGTTTTTCAATGGATGATTTTGGTACAGGATACTCTTCTTTGAGTTATTTACGTGAATTACCTATAGATGAATTAAAAATAGATAGGGCTTTTGTCAAACGTTTAGGAGAGAGTGATTCTGATGAGATGATGATTACTACTATCTTTACTTTGGCAAAAATATTTAATTTAAAAGTTGTTGCAGAAGGGGTAGAGACAGGAGAACAGTTTAGACTTCTTATCGAGCATGACTGTCACATATTCCAAGGATACTACTTTTCAAAACCAATAAAACAAAAAGATTTTGAAATCTTATTTTTTAGAGACACGATGCAAAAAGTCTATACTAAAATACAGTTAGAGAAAGATACGCAACATAAAATAGCAATATAAGAGTGTCTATTTTACTTCTTGGGCAATAAGATGTATAGCCATACCATAGGTAGTGGCATTGTTATATCGGGTAAGTACCCTAAAGTTTCTTCCTGCCATCCAGATATTATCATGGGTGTTGTTTCTTAGTTTTAGAAGATAAGCTTTAGGCTCGTTAAAGGGCTTTAAGGGCTTTATGCCAGCACGACGTATGCTCTTGGTTGAGATGGTACGTCTATGGCTTGTTTTGAGCCTTTTAAAGCGTTTTTCTTTAAAGTTTGTAGGTACGGCAACGACTCTACCATTGCGCCAACCATTTTTATGCATAAATTTAGCGATGCTTCCTATGCAGTCTTCTATATCCCATACACTCGCACCATCTCCATCAAAATCATGGTTAAATTTACGTGCTATGGAAGGAAGCTGTTGCACACAGCCCATAGCTCCTGCAAATGAACCCTCTAGCTTTGTAATATCATAGCCTTTTTCTCTGGCAAACAAAAAGAGATGTTTCATCTCAGATTTAAAGAGTTTTTTCATACGGTTAGGATGAAAGGCAAGGGTGGCTAGGGCATCTAAGATGTTATAGTCACCCATATAGTTTCCAAAATGACTCTCTACACCTAAAAACCCTACGATATAGTTCATATCTACTTTGTAGGCACGTGCAGCACGTTTAAGTACTTTACGATGTTTCTTTTTAAACGCTCTGGCTTCTTGAAAAGTTTCTGGATTGACCACGTGAAGTTTAAAGCGTTCCCATGTACCTATGGTGGTATTTTTTCTAAACTTTCCACTGTAACGGGCGAGGGTATCTCTGTCTAGTTTTGCTGACTTTAGTACAGACGTGACATAGCTTCGTTTAAAGTGGTATTTATTGACCATCATATTGATGAAGTTACGCACTTCTTTTTTAGCTAAAAAGTCATAGGCTACAGGGGGTCTATCATCATTTGCCAATAGATAAAATGGTATGAGTAGGGTGAGTAAAAGTAGTTTTAAAAGTCTCAAGATATATCCTTTATATTATTTAGTATTAGTAGGCTGTCACGGTAAATAGGCTCATCTATGAATCCATATTTATCATCCATAAAGCCATGGATACCTTTGGCAGATTGTTGTTCAAATATAGCCTTGATGTGATTGGCTCTGTCTAATGCATCTGTATTGATGCTAAAAAT
>Ga0256844_10000068_pt1 | contig 40718 bp, 69 predicted proteins | sample MusselsmetaG_FD_189100 | JGI IMG/M metagenome (GOLD analysis project Ga0256844, IMG submission 189100) | Mussel associated microbial communities from hydrothermal vent at the East Pacific Rise, Pacific Ocean - Mussels | ecosystem: Host-associated > Mollusca > Shell > Unclassified ... | reverse complement strand
GAAATGTAAACATATTAAATGTCCACTGGATAAATGAATATGTTAGTGGACCCCAAAACAAAAGAAAAGCAAATGTTCTGAGTATTATGGTTGCGTCTTTGTACATTTCTTGTTTCATACTTCTTCCCATTTAATATTTACTGCATCAAGTAATGAGACTAAGCCATTAGCGTTACCGATACCTTCGTAGTTATCGAATTCTAGGAAATGATCATCATTGCCTTCGTCTTCTATATCTTGATGCGTAACAAATGTATCGTCATTATCAAGGTTTACGACTAAGCCTAAATCTTTGGAATTGTTTACTAAAAACTTCCATCTAAGTGTATCTGTCAACGAGAGCCAGTTGAGTCTAATTTTTTTCCATTCTTTTGTTGTCATGCTATGTCCTTTTCTTTTTTATTAGCAACTTTTAAGTAAGCGTTCACGTTCTTTGTCAAGTTTTGCTAATTTGTCTTTCCTGTTGTCAATACAAGCTTTGTCTTTAGCAATCAGATACCAGTCATTGAGTGACTCAAGTAAGTCCTCCAGCTGTTCGTCTGTAGCGTAGAATGAGGTATTAAGTGGATCATAAAAGAATACTTTATCTGCAATATCTTCAATACCATACTTGTTGTGTCTATCATATAGACTTAATGTATTAATGTATATATTTGTTAGAGCCAGATTATGGTATTTTTGTTTACAATTTGTAACAGGGTTAGAATCACTAGACCTAACGCCTCTTCTTATTCCCCAAGAGAGAGGAATTGATTTATATTTATCTCCAAAATTAATATGTGCTGATTCTACAATTTCTTTGTCAAGGATGTAATCTTTTAGAAATGGTAATTTATCTGCAAATCTTTGTACTTTTTCGTATTTGACTTGCATATTATCTAGCTTGTCTTGTAGTCTTGTTGCTAATATCATTTGCGTATCCTTTTTGATGGTTCGAACTTGAACCAATCATGATCTTCTGATGTTTCTTCTTCTGTATGATATTCAGACATCACATAGTCTTCGTACTCTATGTAAGCCCACTGCCACTCATATACCTCTTTAGGTTTAGGTCTGTATTGTGTAGTTCTTAAAAATGCAGGCATCTTACAGGCTACCCACTTGTCTGTGCCAAAATGTCTCGTTTGCACTTCTTCACCTAAAGCATAAGCTCTACGAGCTTCAAAGTGTTTGTCTTGGATGATGTTTGAGCAATGTAGGTGTTCTGTATTAATATATACCTGTGACTGCTCAAACCATTCTTTGTCTGTTCTACATGATACTAACTCACCCCCATTTGCAAAGTGTGTTATTGCAGGTAGTAGCTCTTTAGCTTGTTCTTTTGTCATAATTTATTTCTTCCACCCGTAATAGATTTCGAATCGTTTAAATTCGTATGGGTATTTTTTCTTAATTGCTCTTGCAATCTTTAGTGCAGCATCGAATCCGAATATACAGGTTCCAATGGACTGCTGTGTTACACCAGATATATTTTCTATTTCATAATATTTCATGCCTTCAATATGATGTAAATATTCTGTGAGTAATTTTGTCTTCTCAGTTAACTCTTCTTTGAGAGATTCTGCCTCAAGGAAACCACTTAGGTTAAACCCGGCATCATGGTTGCCTTTTGTTGACTTTCTAAGGAAAGGTCTATACTTTGGTGCATCTCTGAATAAACAAGCAACAGTACAATCTAATTGCTCTGCTGCTAGTTGTACTGATATGTAGCTCATTATTTTTCCTTTCGATAGTCGTAAAACTTCTCTGTTGGTTTAGCATACTTGATGTTGTGATGTTTTCCACACTTAGTACAAGTTAGATGATATGTGATATGATCGAATAGTTCATCTACTGGTTCTAGAGTGGCATCTTTCTCGACAACAAGATGTTCTGCTGGATGATTACATTTAAATGGATTAAACATTATTTTTCCTTTGGTTTGAACTTTACAATTTCATCTCTGAATTCTTTTTGCGTACAAGCATTGAAAGAACCAGTGGCTAGACCTAGATTGATCACTGCATGTTCTACTTCTGACCAATCATAAGCGTGTGCTACTTCGTCTATAATTAGCTCATAAGCTTCTCTCTCATCTCCTGTGAATCTTAGGTTGGCATCTGGTTCCCGTAGCATCTAGGATTCCTGTTGAAAGAATGGATACACTGTCTTGAACCAGTAGATAGTAAGTGGTATAGCTATTACTAGATATCTCCATGCTCCCCATGTTAAATCCCCTGCTATAAATACCAACGTGAATATTAACCAACTGATTCCTAATATAACTGTGAATGCTATTTTTAGAATATCTTTATCTGAACTATCCATCTTCGTACCTTTCATCTCTCATTTGTTCATGCTTTTGATCAGCAATGTCTTCTAGTTCATTTAGTGCTTTATCCATAGCCCACTCACCTTCTTCTTGGAACGTGAATGAATCAAGGAAACCTTGAACATCATCATATGTTAGCTTGTCGTCTGTTGGAGTTCCTGTTATAAACTCTACAAACTCATCATTGAATGCATCATCTCTAGCTTCTTCATAACCCTCTGATAACTCACAAGCTCTGTCTTTAATTCTTCTACTATTCATTCCCATTATGCTTCCTTGTTGTCTTGGTCTATTTCTTGGTCTAACGCATCTTCTGCGTAATCTCCCATGCTGAATGTTGTCATTATTTATCCTTTTTACATTCGTCAAGTAAATCTTTTTTAAGATACACAAGATCGTTTTTAATTTCCTCTTCTTGAACTTTTAGTGCAATGTATTTTTCATAAAGTCTATATGACTCAGCACTAACTAGATCAACGTCCCATACTGTTTGTGGAGATGAGAACTCACTTTCCTGTACAATATAGTAGGTTTCAGTATCTGCTTTGCCTTCAAATAGGACTTCTGATTTTAGAACCAGTGTTCTTTCAAGCATCATATGTGGTCTGTAATAAATTGTTTTCATTTTCTAATCCTTTTACTTGGTTCAAACTTTTCTGCCCAAGTTGTGTGTCTCATATTTCCCTTGTCAAGCTTTTTTCTTGTTGTATAGTAGCCCTCTGTTATTCCATATCTCATGTGGTCATTTGTCTTGTATATCCACTGCCATTCGTACTCTGGTTCTGGTTGCTTAGGTCGATAGTCCCAATCTGGGTCCCATGATGGAGGAAATCTACCGTTTTTTAATGTTATCCATGTTCCCCTATCAAACAGTTCTATGGGTTGACCAAGAGCGTGAGCTTTTCTTGCTTCGAAATGTTGATCACAAATAATATTTTCTGTTGGCGAGTTTGTTCTTATATTTATTTCACTTTGGGTATACCATCCTGTAGGTGTCATTGCATGATATAGTTCACCTCCATCTGCAAAATGGTTGAATGCGTCTTGTAAATCTATTGCTTCTGCTCTAGTCATTTTTTGTTCCTCTCTTTCTGCTACGATAAGCTTATCGTTCTTGAATGATAATTGGAAGTCGATACATGAATCGAATTCATCCATTACCATATTTGCTTCCCAGTTGTCTTGTTCATCCCAAACAATAAAGTCTATGACCTTATCTTGTGGAAATGATAATAGTTGTTTAACTAAATCTTTTACTTGCATATTAATCCTTTACCAATTAAATTCTCTTGCTTTGTAGGCACCGTTTAACCAAGCTTCTTTTGCTATTGAGTATATATTTATGTATTGTTCAGACGATATTGGATCATTGTCTTTTAGTAGTCTATTTGCTGCCTCATTGTCCCACCAACTCTCGAATGCTTTTGTGTCCATATCTATATCAATTTCTGTTATTTCTTTTTTCATCTTATTTTTCCTCGTATGCTTTACAGTAAAAACTGTTGTGTGTTTCTGTTTTAAATACAGAACACATGTCTTCACTGGTTCTGTCCTTACCTATGAGGTTTCCATGAAAACTGCATGTCTCGCAAGAACCTATGCTGTCATAGATTTTGTTGATTTCTTCTATTGATTTCTCCACTGTAAATGGATAATACTCTTCGTCTATATCTATGGCATTCTTTATTGCATCTTTTCTACTTATCATTTTACTATCCTTCGGTTTGAAATTTTTTATATAATGTTCTTACTTCTTCTAGTGTTGATACCCTTGGACTACATATTGTCTCTTGTGGTACATCATAGAAAGTCATACCGAGTGCCTGACCTGATTTTCTTAATGCATCTAAAACTTTTTTTGCAACAATGATAATTGCATATTTATTTTGTATGAAAACAAATTCTTCTTTTTGTTGTGCATAAAATTTAATACGTGCAATCTCTTCTTCTATTAATCTTGTATGTTTCATTTTACTATCCTTTTTTATCCAGCGTTGAAAGATGCCAATATGACACCTGGTTCTTGATGTTCATCAAATGTTGTTCCAATGTATTCGATACTAACATTGTCTGGACTTGAAGCCCAGTCACCATATGTACACTCTGGATCAAACCAATCACAAGGTATATGGTTTTTTAAATCTTCATCCCATTTTGTTGGTCTATGAGAACCTGGATACATGACTCTTGCTTCACCTCTGGTTCTAGCATAACAGACGAATGAATCGTAGCTGTCATAATCTGTATTTTCACTCTGTGAAACTTTGTAAATTTTCATGGAAATCCTTTATATATTGTACCATTTTTTGGTTAACTGCTGTTTGAGTTGACTTGAGTTACTTTTTCGTTTTTAGCTAGATTTCCACTTTTTTGTTCTTGAGTTTCCATAGTAGGAAACAAAGTGGAAAACTAGGAAAAAAATACCCAAAACAAACACGGAGGTGTCTGTCTTGGAAATTATGTGGAAAGATTATGCTGATTGTACGATATTGTCTCTAAATACAATTGCTTCACTTAGTGTTTCAAATGATTTAAGTGTTTTTATACTTTCTTTTTGAATTCTCAATAGAAACTTTATTGTTCCTGATCCATTGTTTTTTACTTTTTGTATATATTTAGATACTGTTGTTTTGATAATTGTTTGATTATCATATCTTCTGTTTTGTAGTGTTCTTGAAGATAAAAGATATTCTTTATGTTTTTTCTTTGTTCTATTATTTTTAAGTAATAAATTAATAATATAAGAATCTATTGATCGTTTGGTACCAATTGTGCGTGAAAATCCTTTTTGAACCGTATGACATGGATATTCTCCTGTATAGTCTTTTGCAGTAAGGCAAGCCTCCCTGAGTGCTTTACCTATATTGCCATGAGGATTATTTTCCCTGTATGATGGTTCATCTGTATTACACATTTTACACATTTGTTATTTCCACATCAATAACTCTTGTGTCCATAGATGCTGTTATCTCTGCAATTTCTTCTTTTTCAAATGATCCAAGATCTGATATTTCAAGTAATCTTACTTGTGTTTTGTATCCATCCATAATTTGATGTGCAAGTTTAGACTGCACTGTTGCTTCATGAATTGATATTTCATTCTTGCTTAATTTAATCATTTGTTCAAATATAAATCTTCTCATGTCTACTATTGTTGGGTTTTCGATTGTGTTTGCCATTTGTAAATTCCTTATTAATTTATGTGTTTATAGAGCTTGTTTTGTTATCGTCTGGTTCTGTTGTTTTCTTGCCAGTCCTTACCGAATAGGCTTTCTAGTGAGTATATAGCTCGATTTCTTCTGATGAATTTTGTTACGATGAATTGCATGGTTTTCCTTTTGAAGTCTTGTTGACATACGATATAGTATGATGTATTGGATCATTGCTGCCACTGGTTCCAGTAGATTAACAAATTGCATATTTACTTGCAAGTATGTCTTCTCTTTTCAAGTCCCCAACTATTGGAGATACTTTAGAACCAGTTATCTGCTCTAGGAATGACTCAAACAATGGAACATCATTTATGTCTGCTAGAATCTCACGGTATGTCTGTTGCATAGCTGTAGCGTTATTAGGATGACATCTGAATGCATCATGTATGGTGATGATATCAAAGTCACATCTTGTAACCATTAGTCTTGCAATGTATGCGTCTACTGCATGAATGAAGCCTACATACAGTATGAGTGCTTGCTTCTCTTTTCTAACGCCTGACACTTTAGCTTTGACATGGATGCCTTCGAATAGTTCAAAGTCCTCCCAAAAGCTTGAGGTTGGCTTACATGACACTTTAAAGCCGTCTGGCATATACCAGGTCACTTCTGTCCAATTCTTGTTCCAGAGTCCATTTACGAACTCCATGATTGCAACGAATCCTGGCACTACATCTTCAATGGCTTGCATAAAGATTGTATAAGTCTTGTCATCGTACTTCCCTTCTGCCATATCTTCGATAAGCTGAGTCTTTGTACCCTTCTCTTGTTGACCATATCCCATTTGCATAAATGGATACTTGATTTCTTTTCTGTGAAACTGTGGTGCTTTGCTCATGCTAATCCTTCTTATGCTGCTTGTTCTGCGAATATCTCGCTCATCCTGTTTGCTATTAGTTGGTACAGATCTTGTTGCACTGGTTCTGATTGCTCATCGTAAGCCTGTACAACATTACAAGTTTTAGCAATTTCTGTACTGTGGAGTAGGACTGCTAGAACCTGTGCTTGTGATTGTGTGGAGTCTAGCTCTACTGGTGTGTGTATTTCTTCATTACATCTGTGTGCATACCATGCTTTGGTGAGCGACTGGAATGTGAATGGCTCTTTAGCATTCTTTGCTCTTAGGTGCAGCATAGAACTGTTCGTGATGAACCAGTTTAGCTTTTCCTTGTCTGTCTTCTTGTCAAGACCATAGGCTGATGCTATAGCTTTCTTCAAGTTCTGCTGACCATTGAATGTTAGGCGTTCACCTTTGGCAAACTCTATCATATTTTTCTCTACCTCGTTACCTTGTGGGTTGAGGTAGTATCCAACTGAATACATTCTGTATCTGTAGTCTGGCGACCAATTGAAATAGATAGTCTTGTCTTTGTACTCTTGGGCTAGATGCTGTCTTCCTAGTTGTTTATTACAAACTTCTCTTTGCTTTTTAGCAGCTGTGGAATAGTCATCTTGTGCTGGTACTGGCTCTGTATCCTCATCTAAAGCAACAACTCTGAGTGCTGTATGGTTTAGCTTGTAGAATGCATATGCACCTTCTGCGTCTTTGTCCATAGTCCAATCGAATGAACCTAGCTCAATATTCTGATCTGTTGGACGCTCTAGTGGAAGATGGATATTTTTTGTAACGATTTCCTCATCATAGATTAGAGATTCAATCATAGGATATCCTCCGGCTGAATATCCGAACTTAGTAAATGGTTGTGAAACTATTAATATTTCCATTGCAACTTTCATAGCTTTTTTTCTATCACTGTATAGGTCAGAGATGGAAAGCATAGATGAGAATTGTCCTGCAATTGATTGTAGTGGTTTTTCACCGGACTCTGTTGTAGCGAGTATAAATAGGATATTTCCAGCAATTTCCTCTGTTCTTTCCAGTGATGGAAATATGGAAGTAACTATGGAAATATCTGATGCTAGTGTTTTGGATTGGCAATACTCAATGAGAGTTTTTGCATAGTCTTTTATAACCGTCTGGTTCTCATCGATGAACTCATCTTTGATTACAGCTCTCTCTTCTGTTGTTACTCGTAATGCCATGAATATCCTTTTAATCTATTGTTAATATATGTTTTTCAACAAGTGCGAATGCTCTTTCGATATTAAATACACGGTTCATTTGCCATGCTGTCAATACGAATTTCTTTTTGTGAATTTTAAATGTATATTTCATAGGTTTTTCCTTTTTTATAACCATGATGGTATTGATATATCCTCGTCTGGATCATCATCTATGTGATGTTCCCATAAGGATTTCTCTTGTTTCATATAGTCCTCGTACTCTTCTTCCCACTCTACTATCTTTTGGACTAAAGAGATAAGATCTTTGTCTGCAAACTTCCATGCTGGATGAAAGAATATAGTTTCGTTTCTTTGGTTGGTTTCCAACTGTAGTTCTACTATCCGTTTCTTGGAAAGATGAACTTGAACCAGTGTGCCTGATGGCTTACGAACAGAACCGATTAAGACTGATGGAGTATGCTGGAAAACTACATTTTTTATTTTGACTTTTTTCATCTTTACTATCCTTTGGGACTTAGAGAAAATAGAGGAAATGGATTACATATTTCCATTATCCTCTACTGGTTCTAGCTTAGTCTGTATTGTCGATTGATTGACTGTGCTTCTTGAATTGTCTTACAAATTGTTCCGTCTACTGCTATCCAATGAGTCATTATAATGCCTCACTTAGATATGCTCTAGCTTCTTCTTCTGCTACGCCTAAGCCCATAAGTTCTTTGATACCCTCTGCAAATGTTGCCATAGTTTCCACTTTAGCTTCCATGAATGTTGGTTTGAGGTATTCTCTACCTACTTTTAATGAGTCTGAGATAATTCCTACTGAATTCTCAACGGTCCCAAAAGTGCTTGTTGCTGTGTTCCCTACTGATGTTAGGATACCTGTTTTTGCTCTTGCCATTGTATTTCCTTTTGTAATTTTGATTACATGTTTTATTGTTTGTTAAGTTAGAAAGTTTGCGAAAATCGTGTACTATCTCTAGTGACGCTACGCACAAATTCAAGGTAGAAAAAATAGAGTCAAGTAGAGAAGGTCGCACATTATATGCTCGCTTCTCTTGTGGCTCTATTTGCCTGCTAAACCCTTGATAAGGTCTGCTGGGCTAACTGCCTTAACTACTGGTGTAGTTCTAGACGCTCTCACTTTGAATTCCATACCTACTAGTGCAAATAGTTCTTCTAAGAAGTTTGCTCTTGTCTGTAATGTATCATCTTTGATAAGGTCGATATTGTATGCAACTCTTCCTGCTTCTGTAAGTGAACCTTGTACATCAACTACTACGAATTTCTCGTAATCTGCTACTGTTTTTCCTGTTACTGCTGGTGCTGAATTAGTTACTGATGGGATTGTGATTGGCATGTGTATGTCCTGTTATATTTTATGTAAATTATTGCATTGCGAAACGAATAATTCCACAATGAAAACAAGCAAATCCCTCAAGGATTTGCCAAACCGATAAACAACTAGAGTGTTGGGTTGGAAAAAAGAGGAAAGCCTTTCAAAACTTGAAAGGAGTATGTATGAAAATGTGAGAGTATTATAAAGGTTCTAAAATAAATTAGGATATAAAACAAAAGACTTTCCACTATAAGAACAAGAAAACCCCTCAAGGGTTTTCCGAACCCAAAGAAGGAAGAAGGATACCCTTCAACCTCTGGTTCTTAGATGCAGATACCCTCTTCGAAATCATAGACGAGTCCATGATCCTCACATTTGTATAACATCTCTGAGTCTGTGTATAGCATGTACTCTGGCTGGTACTGTCCGTAATCACGGAAGTCTGTAGCTGTGCTGTCATAGTGGTTGTGTGCTAATGCAATACCACTACCAAATGAGATTAGGATGAGTATTAGTATGTATATGTTTTTCATGATTTTTCCTTTATGTTTAGTATGTTTAATTCCTCTAGTGGAATACCTTTCTCGTTTGTAATCCAAAAGTCTGCTGTTGGATTTACATCGTTTAAATCCATATGGTATCTCTGTTCTGAATTGTAATCAATATAGAACTTTCCCATATGATAATAGCATTCTGCGTTAGTCTTCTGTGAACCGTAATCACCTATCATTCCTTGCATGAGTCTGATGACCCACGCTTCTTTACTGATTAATTTTCTTTCCATGCTAGTCTTCATAGTAACCGTCCTCATATGTTTCGTCCATGATTTGCGTGTACAAATCCTCTGCACTTAACTCTGATGTTAGTGCAAGCTCTTTAGCCTTAGTCCATGCATTGTCTTGCATTTCCTTTAGCCTTAGTCGTCTATCTTCATTTGTCTCATACATATTAATCTCCTGTATCGCATATACTTACGATTATCATATTTTCATAGATAATGAAAGATTCTAACGCACAATATCTAGCGTCATAATATTTGTCTTCTGCAAGGATGTTTCCCTCGTTATCCATGATTTTATAGCCAAAGCTATGACCATATTCCCAAGGGTCAAGGTCTTCACTGCGGTCTGGAAGTCTCTTTGCTAATGCAAGTCCTCCAAAGTATAGTGCTTCTTTGTATACTGGGTTCAATTCTTCTCTCATATTAATCTCCTTAGATTGCTGTCTTGTCTAAGTGCATTGGAAGCACAACTGTTTCACTACCGTCATACTCATCAATGCGATAGTTAGTCCCTTTCTCTACCCAAACTACTGATAGTTCCTCTGGTTCTAAATATTCAGAACACTCAAGCTCCACAAGGATGTCCTTGATTGCAAGCATATCTTCAAACTCAATAGCATGTGCAAGATTCTGGTTTAACTCGCTAGTATCATTCCAAGTACTAAAACCTGCTCCGTATGTATGTGTGTATACAATTCCTATCATATTTTCTTTCATAGTAATATCCTTTTTAATATCCATATTTTGTAATGAACGCATATGCTAATTCATAAGTCTCAAAGATTCTCTCACCTGTCATGATGCGATAAGAGTCTGCTTTAACGATTGTCATATTCGGATGAACATAATACATATCATCTCCTTTTTATTTTCCAAACAAAGATAAGAAATTCCCTCAAGGAATTTCTTAGTATATCTATATATGTTGATATATTGGTTTGTCCTTGAGTTGGATTGAGGATATGGTTTTTATGGTTTTAGGTTGGGTTTAGTTTTGGATGATTTAGTTCAGTTGTTGTAGGTAGTTGATATGTAGTAACTACACTCATTCTTGCCCTACTCAAGCCCTAAAGAGATGTTCAGCCATAGAATGTATTGGAACATAGGTTCTAGAGTGTTTAAGGTACCACTGACGCAAGCTTTTACTATGTGTTACAGTAAAAAGGATAGGATAAATAGGATAATGGATGATAATGGTGTGACGCTACGCTACTATGTGTCAAGGTGTAACGCCTTGGTGTCACGATCTTGGTTTGTAAAGGTTGGCTACATAAGTCACATACAACCGACTGTATGGAATTCTTGTAGCAGTAACGGATATTGGTCATCTAGGTAATTGACCAAACCTTAAAATGAGAACTTGCTCCTGTCTAGGTAGTCAAGTGGTCTGGAACGACTTACAGTATACATCTGCACTCCCTTATAACAGTAAGCGTACTCCTCAAGAGTATGGCTCTCTCATGTGTCACGATCATTGTTGATAAGCCGAAGCTCATACCCTAACGAGGATATGAAGCTCTGGCAACTCTGATATGCTGTTTAGCATCAGCAACCTTAGTACATTGGTCAATAGCTTTCACTAAAGTATGCATATGGTTAAGTTGTGCCTTTAGCCTTGCAATCTCATTGCTCTGGTTCTGGATTGGTTTAGCACCATTGGAGTAATCCTTGATAGGGTCTGCAATCCAAGTTTTGGTTTCTTTGTTGTAAGTCTTTGTCATAATAAAATCCTTTAAAGTTAATAGAACCAACATATGACTGCTGGTTCTGATATGTTAGTGGAAGAAGTTCCACATAGCTATACGATACTGCATACGAACACTAAGAAACGCATACTTTACAAGTTGGAACCGAAGTCCCACTTGCTTATGAATTGCGGACATCATAGAGATGCTCGCAAAGCTTGAAGCTCATCAATAGAGATGCCATGCTTAGTAGCAGTAGCTTTCATCTCAATGATGTTCGACACTTGCGTATCAAGCAAATTAGAACGCAACTCCTCATTGATAGTTTTAGCTACCAAACGAAATGATTGAGAAAGTTCGACTGCACCACTAGCAACTGCTTTAATAGAAGCTTTGATTGGTCTAGAAGCTATATCAGCTTGTGCTTGGTTGTTTGCTTCGATAGTTGAAGCTATAGAGAAATTTGACATATTGGAACCTTTATAAAAATACTAATCAACTCTCACATTGATTGCGATATAAATGTAAGCAATCCCCTCAAGGGATTGCACTGGCTAGAACATAAGGCAATGAAGCCTTATGAGTTAGCCCAACAATTCCTGATGAAGCCATACAAAGAAGACAACAACAAGGAAGAATGGTATAAAGAATGCAAGATATTCCATAGTAAATCCTTTTATATAAGTTGGGTAAGCCCGAAGGCAATAAAGTTAGTGGTGAAGCAGAAGCCTAAGCCTCTACAACAATACCACTAGGCAACACAATCAAGTGCTTCTTGCCAGTATATTTCTTTGACATATCATATCCTTTCAAAATGTGATTTCGATATAACAGTAAGGTACACCCTCAAGGTGGACCAGAACCGTATGAATGAGAGGCAGGAGTGTTGAGTACCTGTGTGACAGCCCTAGAGAGAGGAGTAGAGAGAGCAGAGGTGAGAGGTAGGCTCTAGCTGTGGTAAATGGGTCCCAGTATGGGTCCACAAACAAGGGGGGGGAGTAGTTTTGGTTGGGTCCCATATGCAGTATAGTTCAACAACTCATAAAAAAATAAAAAATAACCCTAATAGTTTAAATGGGGTAATTTAAGTTTACAATGATATAATAGGGGGTATAAAATAACACAAAGGAAATTAAATGACAGAATTTATACTTAATAGTGAAAGAGCTAGACCTATTAAAGGATATGAAACAAGATACGCTGTGACAGAGAGTGGTAAGATAGCGAGTTTTCGAAAAGATGGGACACATAAGTTTTTAGCTTTACATCCTACAGATAGGGGTTACTTGAAGATAAAACTATCTAAAGATGGACAATATATTACCAAAAAAATACATAGACTTGTAATTGAAGCTTTTAAAGAAGTTGATATTGATAGATTACACATAGATCATAAAGATGGAGATAAGCTCAACAATCACTATACTAATCTTAGATGGTGTACAAACAAAGAAAATTCTGATTTTAGATATAAATTAAAATATGGTGAAAGCTGGGAAACACAAGAACTAAAACCAACTAGAACCAAGATTAAAATCGATGCAATGCCGTATGGATCAAAAGAAGAAATGCTAAAGCAGACTGGCAAGCCTATTAAAGTTAATGATGTAGTCTATTGTAGTATTGGTGATGCAGCACGATATATATCAGACTGTGAACCTAATAGAAAATACGAGACAATACGAACAGAATTAAAAAAGATGAATAATGGTAAACGAAAACCTGGAGTAATGTATGGTAAATATCTTATTGAACTTGCTATATAGTATTCTAAGAATAGGAACTTTGCCTTGAGAGCGAGTGTGGAGTATGAATCTATATGTACGATTTGGGTTATTAAGTAAGTTGTTTGTAACCTAGATTGGGTTATTATTGGAGTAATTAAAAATAATTGAGAGAAATTTTTAGAAGGATTCTCTCAATTGGAAGCGAGATGATTGTATTATGACAACAATATACTTAGAGAACGATGAAGCGATTAGGAAAGTAAAGATACATGATAGTAAACCAAGTTTTTATATGATAGGGAAAGGGACGGTAAATCACAAGATGGGTATGAAAAGTATAGATTTATTACAGGCTGTAGGAGAAATGACAAGTAACGAGAAGTTTGCATTTTTTGAGATAAAGAATGGTATTGAGTGGGATATTTATGATAAGAAGTATATTTATGCTGTGAAGGTTTATTCTAAGGATTATAGTCAGACTCAGAAGAATATGTTTAGTAGAGGGTACAAGTTACTACATGAGAAGGATATTGTTAGGAGAGTTAAGCGTGGGACATATATGATAAATCCATCAGCATTGATCCCTAAGAACTTTGATGAGGAATGGAAAGTGTGGAACAAGCTAGATAGCACCAGTGAAGGGAAGCAGCCCTTGGCTGCGACCTGAGCAGTGCGTTAGTCTCTATGTTGTCTACTGGTTCTTATTTAATCTTTGCAACCAAATTACTAAAATATGCATCAGTAATTTTATCTTGTTGTGTTTGAGTAGGAGTGGACATATTATACATCTTTTGATTCTCTTTTTCTATAAGCATATTTTGTCTAAATTGTTTAGATGTGTTTGGATTTTTGAAGGCTTGTTTTCCGTTTTCTGCTAATCTTTCAATATGTTCCATATTTTCTAATTTTTCATAATTAATATTTCTTGGTTTTACTGGAATGGATTTAACTTGTTGTAACATTTTTGGTTGCTGTGATGCAACAATATCAGCGTATTTTATTGTTTTTGCTGGTACAGCAGTTTTGTTAATTAAGTTTGCAATCTTTGCAGCAGAACTAACTCCGGCACCAGCAAACATACCACTAACATCAACAAGACCTTGACTCTGGTTTAGTTTATTCATTTGATCAACTACATGATTTCCAGTTCTTGATGATGATGGCATAGTAACTTTATTGTCACTATATTGATCTGTATTCCCTCTGCCACTTGTAAAATATGTTTCATTATTAAATCCTAATCCCATATTATATCCTTTATGTTTTTGTTTGAAATTATACCACAAAGTTTTTATACCCATCTGGTTCTCGGTACGAGAATGCTTATTTAGAACCAGAGGTAAAGAATGGTGTGATATAATTATTCATAAAGGATAAGTTGTGAACCCAAGAAATAATAGAAAGATAAAGCCTACTGGACTAGGATTGGCAAACGATGATTTGGTAAATTATTTAATGCGGCAGAAAGGCGACATTGGTGGAGAGGTTGGAGAATCTGTAGCGGCAGTAGCTGCGGCAGCACCAGCGAATACTGTAGCCTCAATAGCATCTACAGGAAAGCTTGAAAGAGCACATATGTTAAAAAATCCAAAATGGACAACTAAAAGATTTATGAGAAAAGCTGGACCACTTGGTATAGCAGCAAGTACAGCTCTCGATACATATCAAGGACGAGATAATGCTTATAAGATTTTTGGTCCTAATGCCAACATGGGACAGAGAGCTGCATCGGTAGCGTCTGGAATAGCCAATGGTGCTACTTTTGGCTTATTCAACTTCAATAGTCCAGAATCAATAAAGAAACTATATAAATATTACGGTGGCAAGTAATGTCAGCTTGGTGTGATATAATTGTTGCATTACAAATCAAAGGATAAGAGATGACACCAAAGAAGAATGTAGGTATATCAAATTCAGAAGATAGACTTAAACAAGCAAAAGTTGATAAAGTCAAGAGAGATAAGGCTGATAGAGATAATCCAAAATACTACAAGAAAACATTTGTTCCAAACACAAACGAACCAGATGGGTTCGTTGATGAAGATGGTTCATACATGTATGAGGGCATAAAGAATCCTAGACTTAGAGACTCATATAAAGAATCAGATCTTGGTAAAAGAAATGCAAAGTATAAATCCAAACCAAAGCGTGGTAACAATGGTCAACCTATTGATACTGAATATGAAAAAATGTACAGAAAAAGCAAAGGATAAGAGATGACACCAGAACAAAAGAGGACAGCCAGAAATTTTGATTTAAAGACATGGATTAACAGAAGCGAGAAGAAAGACAATGCATCTGTGAAAAATTACAATAGTGATGTTGATCAACACAATAAGTCTTTAAGAAGCATGACAGATGATGCTAGACTAAATGAACCTATTAGAAAAAATGCTAAAAGAAACTATAGAAACAAGAACACATATGAGAGTGCAGATAGAGATGGGATAGTTGATACAATTAAGCCATCAGAAGATTCTATTAACGAAGCTGGTGCAAAAGCAAGAGTAAGACAAAACAAAATAAGAGCAAAAAGAAAAGAAATGCATCCAGAAATGAAACGTGGCAATAATGGTCAAATCATCAATGATGAGTATGAAGCAATGTACAGAGATAATAAAAGAAAAAAATTAAGTTTATAAAAGGATAAGAGATGGGTTTAGGATTTAGTAACTTAGGAACAAGTCAGTTTTTATTAGGAAAGAAAAATAAAGCACCAAAAGCAAGTAAAGAATCTTTATTTGATAATAATGCAAAAAAAGCACAATTCAAAAGAGATAGACAAAATGTAATGAAAAATAACAATCAAAGAACAAGACCAGTAAATGGTGGAATAAGTAAGCCATCAATTTCTGATTATCAGGGAGTGTAGATTATGGGTTTAGGCAATAAGTTCGGAAATGTTGTAGCATTTGGTGCAATGAGTAAATCTGGTGGCAACGGTTCATCAGGTGGAAAAGGTGGCTCATCTAGTAAAGGCGGGTCAAGTAATACTTCTGGTGGAACAGCTGCACAACAAGTAATGTCATCATTTACTGGTAAGTCTTATGGTGGATCAGCAGGCAAAGGCTCAACAGGGTCAGCACCACAACTAGATAACAAGTTTGAATCTGGTTCAATTGGAGATATGGTAGTACAACAAGCACAAAAAACAATGGATAATTCATATGAAAAACAGAATACTCAAAGATCGGACAAACCTTCATTCTCTGATATGCCAAGACAAGATGGAAGCACAATTCAAGGTTCTGTTATGAATATGGCTCAAGATACAGCAGCAAGAGCTGGCATGAAGAGAAGAAACAGTGGATTATCTTCAAATGGTTCTTCGCTGGACGCTTTCGATCAATAAAAAGGATATATTATGGGAAGAATGACACTACAAGCACCAAGAAGTAGAGGTAGAGCTGGAGCACCGCTTAAATCAATGAATGCAGAAGCATTTGGTAAATACAATAATGGTAATGCATTAGGTGGCAACAGTAAATCAAAAACAAGTGGATTAGGTGGAGATGCGTTATCTAAGCCAACAATGAAGGGTGGAGCAGAGGTTGATTCTACTGGAAAAGTAACTAAATCACCTCAACAACTAGCTTACGAGTATGCAAACAGTGGTTCATCTGTAGCAGCACCTACGGATGGAACAAGTGGATTATCTAGTAATGGCACATCAATAGACGCATTTGATCAATAGATGGTTGAATACGAAGTCTTAGATCCACTTCCAAGATGGGCTTATACAGAATCTGAGTGGACAAAAATGGTTATAGCCTCAGACAAGATAGTTGATGGTATAATGTATAAAATACTAGAACCAGAGGCTCTTGATGAGTTTGAAGAGTTTTTAAAGGATAAATAGTGGCAATAAGTGATACACCATTAGTACCAGGTAGTCAAAACCCAACATACCCAATAACCCCACCGAATAGTCCACCAAGCAAAGAAGTAAGTGATATAGAGCCTAAATCAGCTTCTGGACCAAGTGACGGAGATGGGTGCGGCTGTTATGGTGACTCTGGTGGAGGAATTGGAAATCCAGAACGAGATTATTTTTATTATTTTTATTATTATTCGGCATCAAATGTCAGTGAGATGCATTTTTGTTCAAGAGCACAGTGTCCAGAGGATAAAGACTGGACAAAAGGATATGGTCTAGTTCCCTATTGTGGAAACGGAGTAGGGAACGGTAAAGGTCTTTCTGGATGGATTTTAGATTACCATGCCAAAGTGCACGATGGCGAAGGAAATTTTACTGGATGGAATTTTCAGCAACACTCAGAATCAATACAATGGAAGTGTGTAGCAGAAACGACAAGAATACCAACGGAAGATTTTAATGGATGTAACTATAATAACCCTGACGGAAGAAAGACATTACAGTTTTACACAAAAGGCGGACATGACAGACATTATGATAATGCTGGACCAGATGGAAGACCTCATGTTGTAATATATGGAAATAGATTCAATGGGTATTGGGAAAACATGGGACAGCCAGAACTATATAGATATAGAAAGCAGGAAGTCTATGCTGACTGGAAGCCAAAAATCACCAGTGCAGGGTCAGTTAAGCCATCAGGATATTGGGTAAAAGATGATATTCTTACTTCGATTACATATAAGTGCATGAATTGTGATGATGAAGATATATTATTTCCTGCAAAAACAGAGGGCTTCAACTACAGTATGCCTGTAGCAGAGAATCAAATAGAAGAACTGGCAGAACTTAGAGAATCATGTAGAAAACTTGATGGGGGTCTTGAAACAGAATATAAAGCTTGTCTATACTGGTATAGATGTAAGTCAAGTGCTGGCTGGAAATGGATACCAAAACCTGGAGGGGATAAGGATCATCCAAAACCAGGAGAGCCAGAGGTTCCTCCTGGGACATGGGTTGATACTGGATTGACCTGTATAGAAACATCAACAAAATTTAATGAATTAAATTTTGGTAAAAAATATACATATAGACTTGAAAGAAAAAGCAGATCAAGACTAAATGTAGATGAAAAAGTATACATTGATTACTCTGGTTCTAGCTTGTTGAATGGGGTTGACTTTGGTGGTCCAACTACAGCTATAATTGAAGCTGGAGAGTATTATGTAGATATTGGTATAACAATATTCTCGAATATGATACAGTCTACACAAAAACTAAATGTATCAGCAAGAACCAGTGTGAGTGAAAAATGTAATGAAGTGTTAAGAAATATAGTTCCTGTAGATCCTACAGACAGAGATAAAGATAGATTACCATGTTGTGATTACATGAGTAAAGATTTCGTAGCATGGAAAGATGGTATTGGTGTTCCGGCACTTATTCCACCATATATGCGACCAAAAAGGAGAATGTAATGGCAGGAAATCATTATGCACCACTAGACACAAAACACAACGATTCGTCACCAGACGGAAGCCCAAGAGACTTGCTGCCTCCACTTGATCCACCCCTATATTGGAAAGAGCTATGTAGTTATTTGAGTAACCCTCACAACAGTGCATGTACTGATGACACTGGTGATATTGAAGATAATACATATGTATGGTCTGGTGCTGCTTCTGTGGGAACATGGTGTCCAGACCGTCTATGTGGAAACAATACATCTCCAGGGAAGCCACCAAATCCAGGAATAAAGGGTGTTACCAGAGAACCATATCTCTATTATGATACATGTACTTGTGTTCCGAATGGGAGATGTGCGTTTATAAAATACTCTACCTCAGTAAATGATGTATGTAAGGATTGGACATACCTACACGCTGGTAGTGATATATATAGGACAGTTTACTACAACCAGGTGGCAGACCATATCACACAGTACAAAGCAGTAGCCTGTGAAGATCCAGACATACCTTTTCCACCTAAAATAGATGGGTATAGCTACTCTGATCCATTTAGTAACTACTCAAATAGTTGTCCAGAATGTACACAAATAGAAGTATCAAGGGTGAGTTGTGTTTTAATATATAGATGTAAATCCAAACATGATGCATGTTATCATGGTGATCTAGAAAACCCAAATGATCCAGATGGACGATGGGAAGAATATGGTGTAGAGTGTATAGAGTTGAGTAATTATGGTAGACTTGGAGTATCAATATTGTCTCCAGGAACATTAAATGCTAAGTTTGTAACTCTACAGATAACAATGCCTGACCAATCAAGGGAATTTGATTGTGATGATGGTACAATAGTAAGAACAAAAAGAAATGTACTCAAAGCTATCATTGTATCAAATCCAGCGACAGGAAACTATAAGACATACCAAATAAGTCCAAGCGATACTGGCGTGTATATAGTCAATATCGAGATGTTTAGATTAGCTGACGGCACTGGTTCTAATGTGGATATAACTCTTGAAAAAGAGAAGTTATCTGAACCTAAAAAGAAAGTACACTATAAAATAATTGGAAATGAAAGTTGACAATGAAAGGATTGGTAAAATAATATGGCACAAGAAAATTGGGAGATACCCAACCCAGATGATGGACACTGGGACGACACAACATACCATTCCGTATTGTTACCGTGTAACGAACTAACTAGAGAAGATGAGTATGGTGATCCATGTAGCTGTGTAGATGATACTTGTTGTACATACTTTGATGATACCTATACTGGGTGGAAGAAAGATCAATACAGATGTAAGGATTTCTTTGCTGGAACACCTTTTATGTATACAAGGGCATATTTAGAGTATGATGATGGAAAGGATAAATAATGGGAACACCAGTAGAACCGGGAAGTCAAAATCCAAGCTACCCTGTACCTCCACCTGGGGAAGAACCTGGTCAAGAATTAAGTGATTCTGCACCAGCCACCGCTTCTGGACCAGACGATGGCGATGGATGTGGATGCTATGGACCAAGTGGTGGAGGACTTCCTCATCCAACAGTTAGCTGTAAGTATATTTTTGACTACTATAGGGTAGAAGACGTACCAGAACCACGAAGAATGAACTACCCAGAAGACTATGATTGGTCTATATTTGAAGATTACAGAGAAGGGTGTGGAAATGGTGCTGGGAATGATAAAGGTTGGAGCCAGATGTTCGTTGATAGTAAGCAGCGAATCACAGACGAACAAGGAAGGCATATGTACTGGATGGTACAAGCACACAAGGAAATTGCATCCTGGCTATGTATATGTGTGCAAGACAAAATACCATCAGATTCATTTCCAGGATGTCCAAATGGGATGTCTTTACAGTTTGAGCGAGATGCATCAACAGACGAGTCTAACCCAAACTATGAATCTAGTTTAAGTTATTTTCGTTCTGCAAATCTAAAGAATGGTCACTGGAAACACTTGTCGATTTATTATACATATTTTCAAACTACAAGGGATGGAGATAGAAAATATGAACCATATGAAGGATGGAATGACGAAGCAAGTGGGTACTGGAATCTTACAAGTTACAAAGATATAAGTTTCGAATACATGTGTAAGCCGTGTGCAGACCCTGACATACCATTGCCTGAAATGATAGTTGGGTTCAACTACAGTACAACTTTGTCTGAACTTGATATAGAAAAACTTAATGAATTGAAGAAGTCGTGTAGTAAACTTGATGGAAAATTAGAGCATGGATATGAAGCTTGTTTAAATATATACAGATGTAAATCGAAACCAGGATGGGAATGGGTTCCCGAACCAGGAGATGATGGACCATCCCCCGGTCATCCAAAACCACCACCTGGCTATTGGAAGCCACCACCATACAGTTCAGAATTGGTTCCGTGTAATGAATTAACAAGAGAAGCAGTATATGGTGATCCCTGTTCATGCCTCAAAGAAACATGCTGTACATATTTCGACAATACATATGAGTATTGGACTAAAGAGCAATATAGGTGTAAAGATTATTTCGCTGGAACAGAAGCAAAATATCTTACAGAATACAATCCAGGAAAAAGGAAAAAGAAATGAATGTTCAGGACGGATATAAAAAAGACGATGAGAAGTATGCTAAACAGTGCAAGAATTATGCTAGAATTATGAAACTAAAAGGATAAAAGATGAGTAAGGAAATAGTACCAGAAAAAGGAAGTTATGAATATTTAGATTACATAACTAAAAAGCATGACAAAGCAAAAGAGTCTATGAATGTTTCTCCAGAACCAGCTATCAAGAAAATGGATAGCAAGATAGTTGTAAACAAACCAAAGCTTACAAAGCTTGATGACTATGTTACACAAGAGAAAAAAAGAAGAAAGATAATGAGTGGTGGACTTGGTTCAGTATTCAGTAGCTTGATGGAATAAGAAAACTATGCTATAATTTGATCAATGAAACTCAAGGACAAGTTATGGCATCGTGTAAGATACTTGCAGAAAAGTATAAATTTGTTATTAATACAGAAGAGATGAATGAAATCTTTGATTGTGTTGGTAAAAAATATGAACAAGAAATAAAAAAACTACGCTCAGACATACGAGCATATCAAACTCAGGTTTCTAATCTACTCAAGGAAAAGAAATGACTGATACTGCTTTTGAAAACTCAAACGAACAAACTATTGACAAAGACAAACTTAAAAGGTTATTGCCTAAAGGTTCTCACCACAAAGTAACAGATGAAATCATAGACCTTATTGGTTCAATGGAAAAAGACTCTGGACTACTCCAAGAATATATGGAAGAGTCATTACTTACTCACCTACCAGTATTGCGTGAAGTAAAAGTAAGTCTACCAGAATATGTCAATGCCATAAAATTCTGTAACCTAAAAAAGAATATGGATAATCAAAAAGCATGGGAAATAGTATTTCCACAAAAATATGCGAAGCTGGTTCAAGAAGGACGATGGAATACCTCTCATGTATCAATGTATAATGGAAGTCCACTCGTAACAAAGATTGATGCACAGATGATGTTAGCAGTTCATATTCAATATGCACCACTATTTCATCAGATGCTAATGAAACAAGTTGAACTTGCAAGTGGCTGGGACGCTCATGGACGAGAGTGTTCACCTACGGTGCAGCATTTAGCAGCCAGTAAGATAATCGATGTCACAATGGCTCCTGTAGCCCAAGAAATCGATTTAAAAATTGGTCAATCAGATGAAGCCAAAGATAGCAACGCTAAAATGTTTACTGAGATGGAAAGAATAGCTCGGAACCAGAAGGCTCTCCTTGAAGCTGGTCACAGTATAGAGGAAGTCCAAAGACTCAACCTAACCATAGAGGTTGAAGAGGACGATGGTGAATCTGAGTATGCAGACATCATGGAGGAAGATGATGAAAGCAATTAATTATAGCGATAAAAAGAACATGATAGATCCTGTTGATTTGGTTAAACAGCAAATCACAGATGGTCACTTGTGGGCTAAAAGCTTTATGGACACACTTAATGCTGGTCACTTCACAAAAGATGACATAGACGAAAGCCTAATGATAGCATGGTTCTGTAATGCAATAGTTACAGCACAAGATAAATGCTATCACGAACAAACCAAAAAAAAGGAAAACAAATGAACGAATTTGAAGAGAGCATGAAACAACAAGCAGAGATGGAAAAAGAGATGGTTGCACACGCAAGAGAAGAGATGAAAAAAGAACTTGTAAGTAAAACAGACTGTATGATTGCTTCGTATTCAAAGGTTTTGAATAATGTAGCTACAATGTTTAGAAACTCAAAAACTGGTGGACTAGATTCTGCTGAAATTGCACAAAGAGCTGATATGTTCTGGAATATTGCACTTCAAAGAATGGACAGAGAAGAACAAGAAGAAAAAAGAATTCGAGAACAAAGACAAAATGAGTATGCACAAGCTCAAAGATCTGGAATGCCTCCGATGCCACAAGGTCAACCAATGCCTCCAATGCCAGAAGCTGGTAGAAAATCACCATGTCAAGAACGTGCTGAAAGAGATGCAAAGATTATTGAAGAACTAAAAGCAAAAAACGATAAAGTCGTTGAAGCAGAGATTGTAAAATAATGGTATGTACAGCCATGATGGTAGCCTTAGATTCAACTGGTTCTGAGGTTTACTTGCCGATAGAGATGGACATCATGGATGGCGTATTGCCAAGAAATAACACAAAAGATATAATGAGAGTTGTCAGCATATGCAATGATGTAAAGGGTATTGTATATGAAGGTGCTACAGATGAGGATGTCAAGTTTATTGACATGTATGGTCTGTTGGCAAACGACAAACTCGAACTGTGGGAGAACATAAAAAATGACTGATATATTTGTATTACTAATTATATTTCAACTTAAACATCTAGTTGCTGATTATTATTTACAGTTTCCATATATGTATATAAATAAGGGTGCAGATGAGAATTGGCTTGAGCCACTTACTCATCATGCAATTATTCATGCTGCATTTGCAATGATAATTTCAGTAATATATCTTGCTGGATTTAGAGAAGCTGAAATGCCGTATGGAGTAGTTATAAGTGCAATGGTTGGAATGTTTGACTTTAGTACACACTTTGTTACTGATAGATGGAAAGCGATAAAAAAAGATGGACCAGATACATCAAAGTTTTGGTATAGTCTTGGTATAGATCAAATGGTGCACCATATTGTAGGTATCATAATAGTATACTGGATAACACAAGGATAAAAAATGAAGTTTAGGAATGACCAGATTGTAGGGGATAAGCTAGGTGTTCCTAGAACCAGAGAAGAGATGAAACATGCAATGGAGATACACTATGTAATACCAGCCTTTAGGGATGGAATAATTACTGTAGATAAACTTCTTGATCATGTGGATGTTGTATTGGAATGGTATATACCATCAGAAGATGCAATAGATTTCATGAACTTTATGAGACTGGTTCTGGGAGAAGAACCTGAGAATGCTAACCCTAAAGCTCATTACTTCCTAATCGATTGTATCTTCAAAGCAGAAGAGGTAGCTCCATTTTTCGCTGTACGAAATATAGACTACGAACTGCTAAACGATAGAGTACTGGTTCTAGCAACCAGAGAATTCTCTAAATCAACACTGCTTGGTTCAATGCTAGTTTTATATATTGCTGCCAAAGGACTATTGCCAGGTTTCGGTAAAGTAAACTACATGCTGTATGTATCTGACTCAATGCGAAACAACGTCAAGACAACAATGGAAACGATAGGTTCAGTATATAGGGAAAGTCAATATCTTAGAACAATTTTTGAAGATGCAAGAACTGTTCAAGATGAAATCAACTTTGTACGAAAGCCTGTAACAAAAAAAGAACTTGCACTCTATGAAGAGTTTGTAATGAAGCGTGGGATGAAACCATCAGAGGTACCTGGTCGAATGAAACGAACATTTACCATGACTGGTATTGGTGCATCAGCACTTCCATTAGATTCAATACTTTATACAGAAAACGGAACGACTACCATAGGAGAATGTGTTGTTGGAGATAAAATATTTGGAGCCGATGGCAAGATTACAAAAATAACATATAAGAGTGAAATATTTACAAAGCCAATGTATAGAATAACTCTAGCAGATAGAAGAACAATAGATGTATGTGAAGATCACATAAATAGTATTTTGGTCAAAACAAATCTCGATAGGAGAGGTGGAATAATAGAAGAAGATATAAATATACCAACAAGAGATTTGGTAAATATGAAATTATTCTATGAAAGGAGCAGAGGATATTACAAGAATGGAACAAAAAAAATATCAAAACAAGCATTACTTTGGATTAGAAATTCAGATGCACTTGAATATCCTGAAAAAGATTTACCTATAGATCCATATACTCTTGGTCTTCTTCTTGGAGACGGTAGTTTTAAAAGTAATCACATGAACATATTGCATTCTGAGTGTGCAGACTTTAATGATATCAAAAAACATATTCCATATGATATAGGATATATATATAAAGATAAAAGAAGCAATGTATTTTCTGTAAACATAAAAGAGATAAATGAAGGTGTAACAAAATTAAATCTTAGAGGTAAAACTTGGTTCCACAAAGATATACCAGATAAGTATATTAATGGATCAATACATCAAAGATTAGAGATACTAAGAGGACTAATGGATTCTGATGGAACAGTTCTCAAAACAGGAAGAACAATATTCAATACATCCTCTCCATATTTATCAAAAAGTGTATTAAATATTGTTCGATCACTTGGTGCAGGAGCAACAGTTAATTCACGATATCAAACATCAAAGCTTGGAGTAAAAACACTATCTTATAAAATAGAATTCAGCATGAATGAATCAGTATTTAAACTACAAAGAAAAAAAGATAGAGAAAAACTTAATAGAAAACGAAGTATAAAATCTTCAATACAGAAAATAGAAAAAATACCAATAGTTGAGAGCCAGTGTATCGCAGTAGATAACAAGGATAAGCAATTTATAACAAATGATTATTTTAGGACACATAACACAGGTGGTAGGGGTTCAAGAGAGGGTCTAAGTAGACCTAATGGAATCTTCTTCGATGATTTACTTGGATCAGAGTCAGACGCTAACTCAGACACAATACTAGACAATATTGAATCAACGATTGAATCGGATATGTTACCAGCACTTAGTGGTAATGGTTCATTCTCGTTTTTTGCTGGAACACCATATAACAAAAATGATCCTGCTTATAAAAGAATTGAAGATGGCTCATGGTTGCCAGTTGTATTTCCAAAAGCTGAACGAATGGATGAACTCATAAATGAGAAGAACTTTAGAGGAGTCTGGGAAGATAGACACACATATAAAAAATGTAAGTCAGACTTTATTAAAGCCAAAAGAGCTTCTGATAATGGAAATCCAGTTCCACTTAGAAAACTGAACCAGGAATATTATCTACGAATTTCAAACGATGAAGACAGAATGGTGCCAGACAGTTTACTCAACTGGTTCTCAAGAGAGCGTATAGTAGCCAATTCCTGGGCTTATAATTGGTATATGACCACTGATTATACTTCCACTGGAAACAAAGGCTCAGACCTCTCTGGTAACGCTCTGTGGGCTGTTGGTCCAAACGGAGATCACTTCCTTATAGATTTGACTCTAAGAAAGATGGAACTAGAAGATCAGTACAACGAAACCTTTGCGATGGTAAGACAGACACAAGAGAATACTAGAGGTGCAGAAGTTGGAATAGAGCTTGATGGACAGCAGAATATTCACTTGCTTACACTGAAAGATAGAATGGTTACAAAAAACACTTACTTTACTTTTGCAAAACAAAAAGGACAGAAAATTGGTGGAGTTGGGAATGTAGGTATCAGAGCTAAACTTGAAGGTGGAAACAAGCACTGGAGATTTAGAGCTATGCTGCCAATGTTCCAAAATGGAAAGATATGGTTTGCAGAAGAACTAAGAGGTTCACCAGATATGAATGAAATGCTTGAAGAAATAAAGTATTGTACATATCAAGGGTTTGGATCAAAATATGATGATGGAATTGACTTGTTATCGCAACTCAACATGATGGCTATCACATATCCGGCAAAAGATGTTGGCAACGAACCAAGACAGCGTAAACAGGTTGGAATGAAATCCAATAGCATGAACGCTAAAATTTGGGGAAAAAAGAAAGATAACGATTCAGATAGAACGGTTTATGACAGCTATAATGGGTAATGAGTAAGTTATAAACAAACTATGCTATAATAATTGCAAGATAATATAGCATAGGAGAACCAGTATGACATACGGAAAATTAAAAAGTCTGGTTAGAGCATTATTAATAGGTGATCAAACACTTACTAAAAATGAAGAAGAGATACTGGTTCTTGTTGAATATGCATTCGATAAAGTTGCAAATCAAGCTGATGCACTAAAGTTGTTTACAGAAGATGTAGCTGCGAATAGAATTCTAAGATCTGGACCAGGAAAGCAATTTGTAAGAAAACCTGAACTACCAACAAACGATACAGACGAAATGGACATAGACAGTGAGCTATGCTTCCCTTTAGCGAGATATGTGTGTAGTTTTGTAAGTCGTGAAAAGATGGGTGTGCACATCGAAGAAGCTGGAAACCTAATCAGAGCATACAATCAAAAAGTATCAACATACTTTGAAAATCTCGAACAATATGGAGATTTGGATGAGTTTGAGGAGTATGACCAGTTCGGTAAAAGAATTTACCCATGATAAATTTATATAGTTTAATGGCTGGTTCTACACCGAAGCCAATGACTGGTGGTGATTTTAAACTACTCTATGGAAATAGAGAGAAGATTAAGAAAGCTACTGGCTTGGCAATATGGTCTTTTGATGATAAAAAAGTCAAATTAGAAAATGTACAGTTTACAGAAACACTTGAAAACAAAAAGACTGGATATGTTCAGACACAAGATCCTCATGGTGGTGAGTTTAAGTTTATCTATGGAAATAGAGAAAAAGTTAAACTAGCATCATCTAAAAGTTCATTTATATTTGGAGAAATAGCAGACAGACCCACAATAGTTGGTGCAATGATTCATGAAGAAGTTCATGGGACTTGTGATTTTCTTGTAAATACTCCGGGATGCGTATCTAAAAGTGTACACACCATTACATCAAGTGTAGACAAAGAAGACTTTACTTATAGTTGGAAAGTCATACTCGGTAATGCAACAATCACAAACGACATAACAAGTGCAGAATGTAAGGTTGAGGTACCACAAAGTGACACAGAGGCACCATTCACACTAGAATGTACAATCATAGACAACATGGAAGCACAAGTTATTGTTACACAAATCTTCACTCATACAAGGGTAGAAGTTCAACCAGTATCTGTAGATACAGTAGTTGAAACAAGCAATATCTCATGTAGTTTTGGAAGTCCAATAAAATATAATTGTGAAGCACGAAGCACATATACAATTACAACAACTGATAGTGTTGGTGTTAAAATAGTTTATGAAATAAAAAATGGTAATGCATACATTATTTCTGGACAAGGGACAAAAACCGTCACGATTGGAACTAGAGGTAGAAATACAACTGAAAACTTTACACTTGGTGTAACAGTATCAGATAAGTTCTCATCAGATTACAAAGAAGCAATATTTGCACACACAAGGGTACAGGTAGCTGCAATCACTGTGGGATCAATTACAGAGAGCAACACTGGTTCTTGTATGTTGGAACAAAGCCAAAGCAACACTTGTAGGGTTGAAAGTACATATACTGCAACAAATAGTGAGCCTGGGACAAGTCTTACAAAGATTTGGACAACTGGAAATGCAAACGTAATAATCACTTCTGGACAAGGAACAAATACCGTAACAGTAGAATCTGCTGAACACAACCTGAATACAAACTTCAAAATGAAATTTGAAGTATTTGATGAATATACATCTGCAACATCAGAGCTGGCAACAGCACACATCAGAACGATAAGAGCAGCTAAAGTCGTAATGAGTCTTGTGGAAGGTGCAAACCTAGGTTGTGTCTATGATACAGCTCCTGGTTCTGTGTGTAGAGCAGTAAGTTCATATGCAATCACAACAAATGATAATGGACTCCCAGAGACAATTCTATGGACTATTTCAGGTAATGCGACAATTACATCAGGTCAAGGTACAAAAACGATTGTAGTTGAATCTAACGGTAACAATACTGAGAACTTTACAGTATCTGCAACAGCTAGTGATACATACTCATCAAAAACATCTTCAATTGAAACATCACATGTCAAGTCAATAAGAATACCTGTTGATATTATGTCAATTAATGAAAAAATAGTTGGTTCTTGTGTAATTGGAACTGGCGATACAAAATGTATAACGACAAGTAGATATGGAATGACTACTGGACCAATAGACTATGATAAAGCAACAGTCCTTTGGGTTGTTGTTGGAAATGGAACAATTATAGGTCAAAACAATGAAGTTGAAGTTGTTGTTCAAACAGATTCATCTATAAATGAAGGATTCACACTTGAGGTAGCAATAAACGATACACATACATCTGATACAAAATCTCAAGCATTCACGCACACTAGAGCAAAAGAAATCGTGATAGCCTCACTTACAGAGTCAACATCTGGCTCTTGTAGTTGGGAAACAAACAAAACTTGTGTATCAACTTCTGAATATACAATATCAGCAACGAATGCAGATACTTATGTTTGGGAAGTCACTGGAGCTACAATAGCATCCGGACAAGGAACAAATACAATAACAGTCACGACAACAAGTAATGTTAGTGATGCATTCAATGTGAAATGTACGGCATCCAACTCAGTAGATTCAAAGAGTATAAACAATAACTTTACTCACACAAGAGTAGAGATACCTGTACATCCAATTGTAATTGCAAGTATCATAGAAGTAACAACGGGTTCTTGTAGCTGGTTGACTGATAACTTAACTTGTGTAGCAACAAGTAAACATACAGTAGCAAGTACAAATGGGAAAACTATTACATGGTCAGTGCCAAATGGTGTAACGATAGTATCTGGTCAAGGAACTGCAACAGTAGAAGTTTCAACATCTGGTTCTAGTAATTCAATATTCAACTTAACATGTACAGTATCCAATGAACAGTACAGTGAAAGTATGATAAAACAAGTTACACATGCAAGAGTTGAAATTACAGATCCGGTAGCTATAACAAGCTTAACAGAATCTGTAGCTGGTCATTGTGATTACTCAACTGGTGGAGTTTGTGTAGCCAATGGAGTCTATACAGTGGTTGCAACAGATGCACAAAGTTATGTATGGTCAGTATCGTCTGGAGCTACAATAATTGAAGACAACGGAACAAGCATAGTCGTTAAAACAATATCAAATGTAAATACAGAAATTACAGTAACATGTGAAGTTCATGGATTCAATAGTGGTGTTGTTACACAAAGCATTGTATCGACACACACAAGAGCAGAATCAGGCGACATGGCTGATACAGCAGAAGTATATAATGAAACAAATATAGCACAGGAGTTTGTATAATGTTAGATAAAGTAGAAAGCACATCAGGAGCACTTATTGCCACTGATACAGATGGATATGCTATTAGTAAGCCTATAGTGCAGGAGGATGGCGTTACTTCAAAAGTAGACATTCATACAGATTATACATCTGCAAGTGGTATTGCTTCTGCAAGTTCTGAGGCTGATACAAACAATCGTGCTTGGTGTGCTTTTGATGAAATTGATGGATCTGGACACGATTGGTATGTAAAACAGGCAATAAACACTCAGTGGATAAAATATGAATTCACTACACCAAAAATTATCAAAAGATACATGATTGGTGCAGTGTCAGATTCTGCTGGTTATAATTTAAGTGGATGGACATTGTATGGTAGCAATGATGGAACTACTTGGGTTAGTCTTCATGCTGTTACAAATCAAGTGTTTGAGGTTCTTGAGAAGGTTTATTTTGATTTTTCTAATGACATTGAATATAAGCACTACAAACTAGACGACCTATCTGGTGGAAGTGGTGGCTGGACTGGTCTTGGTAGATGGCAAATGTATGAAATATCTCCTGAAAAAGATTTCGCACAAGTAAAAAATATTGTCGGCAAGTTTGAATTTGCTAATATTAGTGAAGCTACGGTTGCTGATACTTTAATTACAATAGAAAAAATTAAGAATGGAGATAATTTAGTAATTGTGAAAGATGATGATAGTATCCATGAGTTTGTAGTTGGTATCGTAAGTTCCCTTATTGCTACTCCAGAATTTTCTGTTGGTGATACAAATATCTCACTTGCTGGGAACAAAGCCACTAAGAATAATAGTAATGGCTGGGCTAATGGAAATGCTTTTGGTGAAACTGTCGTATCTGGTGATGTGTATTTTGAATACATGATTAGCTCAACAAATATAGATGCAACAAAGGATGCAGTGAAGCTTGGATTATCATCTATAGATACTCTAGGACTAGGTTCACTTGGTGCTTCTGATGGTCAAGTAAGTGTTTATCGTGATGCTTCACTTATGGTGGATGGTGTTTCCACTTCTGGATATTTGGGAGGGGGATTTACTCTTGGAGATATTATTGGAATGAGATACAACTCTTCTACTGGAATTGTTGCTTTCTCGAAAAATGGAACAGTATTTCCAGACATACAGCTTATAAAGCGTGATTATTTTGCAGCAGCTTCAATATATCAGAGTGGAACAAGTGTTGAGATAAATACTACATCATTACAGCATCAACCAGCTGGTGCTATAGCCTATGAATCAACGAGTTACTTTTTAGATACAACATCTGTTACACAAGGAGAAATTCCGACTAGAGCTTATAGGGTTGATGAGAAGGTGTCCTTTAATGATGTTGAAGCTGTTAAGACTGGTGATACTTACGGTGGAACTGATCCACTATTATCCACTCGTTCATTCTCTAATACACCTACTCCAGGAAGAGAAATTGTAACCAAAGTAAACATGTCAGCAACTGGTAATAAAATGAAACAGTTAGACTTTGTACCATATACAGGATCAACACCAATTACGGCAACTGATATTACAGAGTTGACATCCGGTTCTTGTAATCGTTATCCTACAGAACCAGTGTGTGCATCGGTAAGTACACACAAGGTTGCTCATGTTGGAGCTAATGCATTTGTATGGTCAGTAGACAATGGATTAACAATAACTGCTGGTCAAGGTACAGATGAAGTCACAGTGAACTCCTCTGGTTCTGGAGTGTCAAACTTTACATTAACATGTGAACTTTCAGATGGAACATCAACTATATCCATTTCAAGACAGTTCGTTCATACAGCAACAGAAATACCAGACCCAGTTGCAATCACCAGCTTGACTGAAACTACTACCGGTTCTTGTAAGTGGGAAAATGCTGGCATATGTTCAGCAGAGAGTTTATATGATATTGTAGCAACAGATGCAGATACATATACTTGGTCTGTGGATAATGGTGCTATACTTACACAAGTAACACCAACACAAGTCAAGATCACAACAACAAGTCAAGCGAATACAAGCTTTACTGTAACTTGTGAAGTACATGGTCTATATGGTGGAGTTAAGACATCTACAGTAGCTGGAACGCACACAAGAAGCGAAAAAACTGATGAGTTTGATCAGGACTTGTTGTACAACAATACTAACATAGCAGGAGAATTTATATGAGTTTAAATAAAGTAGAAAGCACGAGTGGAGCACTTGTGGCTACTGGTACAGATGGATATGCTATCAGCAAAGCTACTGTGCAGGGTGCAGGAGAAACTGACTTTACACAAGTAAAAAATATTGTCGGCAAGTTTGAATTTGCTAATATTAGTGAAGCTACTGTTGTTGACAAACTCATAACAACAGAGCCTATTAAAAACGGAGACAACCTAGTAATAGTGAAAGATGATGATGGTATCCATGAGTTAGTAGCTAGTGGGGTAACAGTTTCTTCTCAGACAAAAAAGGTAATGTCTAGCTTATTGTTTTTGAGAGGAGGTAGTGATGATAGGAATAAATGCGAAAACGATGTTATATCTGGAGATAGTAATATGTATTATTTATTCATTGGTACTACTCCACATAATAAAAAGCTTAATGTCAAAACAGTTAAGCCAGTGTATATGTTTGGGGAACCGAAAGCTATCAACATGATTACTGTAAGGGTTCGTAACTCGACAAGCTATACAGAGAGAAGACCAACTGGCTACAAGGTTGAGGGATCTAACGATAACACTTCGTGGACTACTCTTTCTGAGGATACTATTCCAGCTTGGACTCAATTTGAAATTAAGGAATTTCCATTCACAAACAGTACCCTTTATAAGTATTACAGGATGTCTTTTATTGGAACTTCATCATCTATAGAAATTACAGATATTGGTCTTTATGATTTAGATAATGGTTCAGACATCCGTGATGATATTAGATTTCAATTTGCTGGACATGGCTCTTTATCTACAGACAGAAAGACTGTAACATCCAGTGGCTTATACTCGTCTTTTGGTGTGTCTGAGACTTGTGGAGAATTTACTGGAAAAGTCTATGCTGAGTATTCACATACTCATGTAGGTAATTCTTCAAAATATGGTATATTTATAACTTTTGTGGATATGTCGTCTGCACAAAATGGTTACAATGCCCTCCATAAGTACGGGTGGAGATCTGATGGAGTGCTTATTAAAAATGACTCAAACTCTACTAATACTGGCATTAAACATGTCACTGGTTCGAGATATGGATTGGAATATGATTTCAGTACAAAGACGCTTTCTTTCTATAATAATGGAGTAAAAGTTGCCGATGAGGTTACTATTGGTTCATCATACCCAACATCCAGTATTCGTATAATGATTCAGGCAGGAGGCTCTGGTGAGAGTTCTACGTTATATACTACTGCTGCTGACTTACTTTATCTTCCTAGTGGAACCTCTCCTTTGTCTCCACAAATATCATCTACATATATTTTAGATACAACAGCTACTACTCAAGGAGAAGTGCCTACAAAAGCATACAGGGTGGACGAGAAAGTATCTTTTAATGATGTTGAAGCTGTAAGGACAGGTGATGTATATAGTGGTACTGATCCACTATTAAGCAATAGAACATTCTCAAATACACCAACACCAGGTCGCTCCATAGAGACTAAAGTAAACCTATCAGCCAAGGGTAATAAAATGACAGAACTTAGTGCAAAGATATGGAAAGACTCTTGATACACTGGTTCTTGTATTCTGGAACCAGATGTAATAAGATTATCTATGGTACAATGTGATAATTGATAGGATAACAAAAGGATATGTGATGGCAACAGGATGCAATATTAACCATGAGAAGGTCGGAGAGATCGAAAGTGCTATCACAAGGCTTGTGACGATACAAGAAGTTCAGACGAAACAGACAGATAGAATACTTAAATCGATTGAACAATATTCACATGTTAATAAAACTGTTGAACAAAACACAGATGATATAAACAAGCTTGGTGCAAAGATTGCAGCATCGATTGAAAGCATTCATGTCAAAGAAGCTTCAATGACAGATAGAATGGATAGACAAAGAAAAGAACTTGATGCACTGGGTCAAGGAAGACTGTGGAAAGGCGTGACAACTGCTGTTGCAGTCACCATATTTGCCTTTGGATACTTCTACACAGACATGCACAACCTGATGGATAAGATGGACGAAGCTAGACTTGCTCAAAGAGAAATTAGCACAGACTTATCACACATACAAAAAGAAGTATCGATTCTCACTAACATGCAAAGAAATCACTTAGCAGAAATTAGAAAAAGCAAACATCCAGAGATGTAATAATGAGATGGCGTAATAGTAGAGATTACAGAATATGGAGAGCACAGATCATTAGAAGAGACAAGGTTTGTGCTGTCTGTAGGTCAAACAAGAAAAGAAATGCTCATCATATAAATCATGCGAGTTATTTTCTTGATCAAAGATTTATACCTGAAAATGGAATATGTTTATGCTATGATTGTCACAAATCGTTTCACATAGATTACTGTAGAGGTTTTAGAAAGAAGTGCATAAGAGGCGATCTTGATAGGTTTATGAAGATTGCAAATCTAAACAAAAAGGATATAACATGAAGAAATATAGAGAATCAAGAACCCTCTGGTTCAATGTGCTAACAATGGTATCGATTGCTGGTGCCTCACTGCTTACAGAACCAGAGTTTAGGGACTACATAGGTCAACATGCAATGTTAGTCATTATCGCTGTCAATATAGCCAATGTAGGGCTTAGAATGATAACTGACACAGGATTGAGTAGAGATGCTTGATCTAATTAAGAGAATCCCATTGGATTCTTTTGTTAAGATTGCAGTATTTGTTGGAATATCAATTGCTGTTTATGTTTCATACTCTCACAAAGAGGAACTAAAAGGCATAGAACAAGAGATGAAAGTTTTTGAGAAAGAACAGGAAGTCATACTTGAACAATTAAAGGATTTGAATGTTACGAAGATTGATGTTACCACTGGTTCTGTTCACACTATTAAGTTTTAGTGGATGCTCAGAACAATATGTATATGTAAAAGAATGTCCACAACTTCAAACTTTTGAAGTCGAGAAAATGGAAAGTCTAAGCTATGAGGTTATAGAGTCTTGAAATATGTAAAGATTCCACTAAAAGAATTCGAAGAACTCATCGAGAGTTATAAGAAACTTCTGATTGTTAATGAAAAGTTAAATGATCAAATAAAAGAGTATAATAAGAAATTCACACACAAAAGGAAGAAATAATGGAAAGTATTAAAATTAAATTACTGGAAAATGTAATTGGTTGGCTAACTGGTGGTGGTGCATACGCAATGATTAAGAATGTAGTTGATCAGTTTATGGATCAAGAGATGAGTGGAGCAGAGAAGAAAGAAGCTGTTATTAAGCTTTTGATGCCTGTACTTGCTACAATCAGTGGTGTATTGCTAAACCTTGCTATTGAGATTGCAGTTCTTGCACTCAAGAATGCAGCTGGGGATAAAGATGTCCTCAAGAAAGCGTAAGATACAACCGAAGGTAAAGAAGAGGTTAGCATTCGTGATAGCAATAGCTATCACATCTATGCTGACTTCATTCTTTAGCACAAATACATGGGTATATGGATGGAACAATGAAAAAGACAAATGACATAATCGACTTTATAAACATACTTGAAAAACTTGAGAGTGGTGAAGTTGATGCAGTAACTACTGATGGTTGGTGGGAAGATGAAGGAAACTACATTACACTTGCTGATGACCAGTGGGGTAAAAGACTTGTTCTAAATAGCCCAAAAGATAGCCAAACCGGAATGGCTTGGAGCATATCGTTTAACGATATAGTAAAGATTAAATTCAGAGGACTAAAGTTTTGAGAGATATCGAAGCGTTAGTTTGTGCTGGATTAGTGCTACTGGTTCTAGCAATCGTAGTACCATTTATAAAGGATAAAAAATGAGTAAAAAAATAACAATAGTAAATGACATTAAATGTGACATTTGTGGAAACAAAAATAGAGAGCTTGTTGTGTTTAAAAAGAAGGTTGTATTTTGGTCACACAATGTACTTGTATGTCAGAAGTGTATGTCTAGGACAATGTTTAGTTTTACAAAAGGAAAGTAATATGAAAGTTTTTGATGAAGCAGGGAGATATGTTGGTGAATTCACTGCACCTAGTGACACTCAAGAACCAGAGGTATTCCTAACTAGAGAGAAGCTTGGTAAAATATTTACAACAGCCTCAAGTAAAGCACTGAAAGATTTCTATTATATATTTCTGGAAAACGCTAATGACTTTGCAATTACAACTGAATTCCACGAGAATGCATTTCTTGCACAAGTCTTGGCAGAAGTAGGAAGTGATCTTGTGTCAGTTAGAGAGAATCTAAACTATACACCTGGTTCTCTGAGAGCTACTTTCAACAGATATAGAAACAATCCAAATTGGAGTGAGCGTGACGGAAGAACTTCTGCACACTCAGCTAATCAAGTCAATATAGGTAATGTAGCCTATGCAGATAGATTAGGTAATGGAAACATAGCCTCTGGTGATGGATATACATATCGTGGTGGTGGATACTTTCAATTAACTGGAAGAGGAAACTATAAACGAATGGGAGAAGTCATTCAGCAAACTACTGGAGATGCAGTAGATGAGCGAAATGTTGAGTCAGAAATAGAAACTGTTGTAATGGGATTACTCTCAGCAATGGCATTCTGGTTAGACAATGAATGTTACGAATGTACAAATATTGATTGCGTTACCTCTAAAATCAATCTATATACAGATAGTTATGAGAAACGTAAAGAATATTATTATACAATAGCATCACTGTAATCAGTGTCGGGGATAAAGCCTTTACCTTTTATCCCCCTCAGTGTTTATATACACAGTTTGTGTATCGTCCATGAGCCTCAAAATAGTTTGTGGTTCATAATATGGAATATATGGTACACAGAACTATTCGGTAAAGGAGAATAAATGAAGAAGCAATGGATTCCATTCTATGTAATGGCTGTAATTATGCTTGGACTAAGTGGATGTTCTGGTGAAGGTGGACCAAACACAATTGGATCACACGGAACCGACAGCACACTGTCTGACAACAAGCTAGAGGGCTTTTATCTGTTCAAGATAGAGTCTAACACAAACACATTAAATGTACACTCAGGTGGCGATGTAAAGGTAGGACTATGAAGAAATTAGTATTTAGTTTAATAGCAATTATTGCTTTGGTAGGTTGTGCAGATTATACTGGAGATACAGTATATGAGAACTCAAACAATGACACTAGCGTAACAGATAATGGCAACTCTGGTTCTGGAGATAACACACCGAACCTAGATGATTCAGCATATCCAGCTATCCCTAATTATCCAGAAGGTGCAAACAGCGTTGGAGCATTAGAAGTAAACTGTAAAGATGACATCATCTATTACACATTATCTTATGCATGTTTTAAAACAACAGTTCAGCTTTCAACAAAAGCAAACGGAAAAGCAACATCATCAGATGAAAACTCTAAAGAAGGTTCACCAAGATTTGTATACTTTGAGCGTGGACATTATGAGAGAGATGGTTCATCAAATGGCGTAGAGCTTATTGGTACTGTAACTGGTGGAAACCCCGGTGGAACATATACTGCATCTTGTGCAGCGACAAACTAAGGAAGACTGATGGTAGATATTGATTTAGTAATAAAAATGGGAGACACTTGTGAGAACCAGATGTCTATGGATGAAGCAAGAGCTTTATATAATGCTTTAAAGCCTATCTTTAGTGGAGCAAATGAAAGCGTAGTATCTCATGATAACTTTATGCATTATCCTCCAGGAGTAAGAGGACATGATATATATGATGGACCAATAACTGGCGAAGCAAAACCTTTTCCACACGGTACAGCAAAACCAGAAGATATTCCACACAGAAATGAAACTCCAGTAGTAGAGAAAACAATCTCTCAAGCTACAAGTTCACCAGCAGAAGATGCTAAGGTTCAAAAGTCTCCTTCAATGCCACCACCTAATCTAAAGGTAGAGGCAGCGAGAGAAAGAGCAGCACAACGAACAAGTGGTTGTGGTAGCAGAAAGTAATTAGATTGTTGTATCATATGAAAATATGATACAATGATGTAATTATTCGCAATATAATACAAGGGAGCAGATTATGGGAAAGCAAACACTTATGCCAAACGAAGACTATGATGCAAAACGTGAACCAGAAGCTGACTCTGTTCAGAAAGAAAAGAACAAGCTTACGAACTGGAAGAACGAACCAAAATTCAAAGATTTATATCAAAACTACACCGATGCACAAACTGATCACTCACTGGTTCTAAATGACCTTGAGAAAAGAAGAGTAAACATGGAGGGTGGAAAACCTGTAAATGCACCAAAGGGAAAGTCTAGCCATAGACCTAAACTTATCAGAAAACAAGCAGAGTGGAAAAAACCAGCACTCGAAGAACCATTCTTGAATACAAGAGATATGTTCACACTATACCCACGAACATTTGAAGATACAGAATCAGCAAAGCAAAACGAAATACTAATCAACTACCAATGGGCTACACAAGTAGACAAGGTTGAATTTGTAGGCGATGCAGTTTCAACTATCGTAGATGATGGAACAGTCATTGTAAAAATTGGTTGGGAATCTGACGAAGACGAAATCATGGTAGATAAAGAAGTTCAGACTTTTGCAACACCAGAAGAGTCAATGATGTTGATTCAGCAAGCTGTACAGCAAGGTCAGATGTCACAAGAACAAGCACAACAAATGATTATGTCTGGACAGCCTGTGCCAACAGGAACAGAGATAATCCAAGTACCAGAGATGGTTCTAGTAAGAAACAACCCCACCTATGAAGTATGTGATACAAGAAATGTAATCTTTGATCCTACTGCTAATGGTAAGCAGAAAGACCTACAGTTTGCAATCCACGAATATGATGTAACAATGTCAGACCTCAAAGAAGAGGAATACAGTAGAGAAACAGTAGTTGACCCAGAAACAGGTGAAGAGTCTGTAGAAGAATATGGTATCTACAAGAACCTTGATAAGATTGATATGTCCAGTGATGCATCTGGTTCTGAATATCAAAACGATATTGAATCAAACGAAACAACATTTGAATTCCAAGACAAACCAAGAAAGAAGCTTAGAGCTTATGAGTATTGGGGATATTGGGATGTTAATGGTGATGACGAAACATCAGTAATCGTAGCAACATGGATCGGTAAGACACTCATTAGATTAGAGAAGAGTCCATTCCCATTCAAGGGATTGCCTTTCTCGATTGCTAAGTATATGCCAAGAAAGAACGATATGTATGGTGAGTCAGATGGTGACTTGTTGGTTGAGAACCAGGAGTCTATTGGAAGAATGAAGAGAGCAGCTTATGACATTACAGCAGATATTGCAGTAGGTCAAGAGTTTATCGATGAAAGATTCTTTTCTGGACCATCTCAGAAAGACAACTACAACTCTGGTAAGACAGTTTACTTTACTCATGGTATGGACCCTAAATCAAGTATCTATAAAAGTTCAGTAGATCCTGTACCTAAAGCCGTATTTGACATGATAGCACTCGAAAACAACGATGCTGAGTCATTAACTGGTACGAAAGACTTTAGCCAAGGAATCGGCAGCCAGGCACTAGGAAACGTAGTAGCTGGTATCCGTTCAGCACTCGATGCAACAGCGAAGAGAGAACTTAGTATCTTACGAAGACTTTCAGAGCAATTATTTAAAGACCTTGCAACAAAAACTATTCAAATGAACCAAGCGTTCCTTGATGAAGAAACTGTAGTAAGAATCACAAATAAAGAATATGTAACAATCAGAAGACAAGACATTGCTGGTGAGTTCGATATTATCGTAGATGTATCAACGCCTGAAAAAGACAATGATATGGCACAGAAGCTTACAACACTTATGCAGACGAATGCTGCTTCAATGAATCCGGGACTACAGAAGATTATCTATGCAAAGATTGCTAGACTTTGGAAGCAACCAGACCTAGAAGAAGAAGTATTGTCATTTGAGCCTGAGCCAGATGAGCAACAGATCAAAATTCAAGAGATGCAAATGGAAAATGCACAACTTGAAAATAGATACTTACAAATGAAGATTGCTAAAATGGCTAAAGATATTGAGTCAGAAGATTCTAAGATTGATGAAAGAGTTTCAAGAACATCTGTGAACCTTGATTCAGAGTCAGAAGAAAACATTGCGAATGCAAGATATAAAAATGCACAAGCTGAGAAACTTGAAGAAGAGTCAGACTTACATAGACAGGCATTCTCAAGAATTCAAGATGGTACAGATAGAAAAGAGAAAATCGAAGATGCTGAAATGAGACATTTATCTGAAATGAAAAAGAAAGATATGGATCACTCAAGACAAAGAGAGTCAGAAGAAGAGAAAGCATTGAATGACTTTGCAATGGAAGATGGAAAACAACTAGATGCCTTACAGGGTAAAGGTATCGATATGGAAATCCAGAACCAGATGCAACAACAAAAACCAACAGTAAAAGGATAAGATATGAGTTTACATGGAGAAGTATCAGACGCAAGTAAGTATGAAGCACTAGGAAAAGAGGCTGAAAGAAAAGCTCTTGAGGCAGAAGCAATGTCAACTGGTGAAGATCGTGGTAGAATCTTTGAAAATCAAAAGATGGAAAGAGAACTTAGACAACAGCAAATGCTAGAAGCTAAAATGGCAAACGAGAAGAGAGCTGCTTTTGCACTGGTTCAAGAGGGTAGAGATATCGAAAGAGCACAGGCTGGAGGATATCCAAGT
>Ga0256844_10000067_pt1 | contig 42135 bp, 37 predicted proteins | sample MusselsmetaG_FD_189100 | JGI IMG/M metagenome (GOLD analysis project Ga0256844, IMG submission 189100) | Mussel associated microbial communities from hydrothermal vent at the East Pacific Rise, Pacific Ocean - Mussels | ecosystem: Host-associated > Mollusca > Shell > Unclassified ... | reverse complement strand
GTCCTTTTCAAGTTTAGTGCAGAGTTCTTCTTTTCTATCATTAGCTACTTTGACACCATCTATAAGGATGTTTTCTATATCTATGGCACGGTTGAGAGGGAGTGAACGGCGTACTGCCATACCACCTAGAGGAAGAGGGAGCCCCTCTCCTGCAAGTTCTACCCAGATGTCCCATAGCTCTTTCTCTACTTCTAAACTCTCATCAAAGTCCAGTATAGACTCATGTATGAGTACTCCCGCATCTACCTTGCCAGAGACTACAGCTTCCTCTATCTCAAGGAAGTCCATGTAGACAGGACGTGCATCAGGGTAGTAGATACGAAACAACATAGCATTGGTAGTGTATTTACCAGAGAGAGCCACTTTAAAGTTACGTTTGAGCTTTTTGTCTTTACGGCGAATGAGCTTAGGTCCATACCCTTCTCCAAAACTCACAGCAGTACGAAGTAAAGCATATTCATCTTTTATAAGGGGGTACATTCCAAAGCTAATGGCACTTACATCATAGGTACCTTTAAGTGCTTCAACATTAAGTGTTTCTATGTCTAGTCCAATGTTGGTAAATTCATACCCTTTGGTATCTACCCAGCCAAATTTGATAGCATAGTACATAAAAATATCATCTGCATCGGGGGAGTGGGCTAGTTGTATAGGATTGTGCATGAATACTCGCTTTTATATTATTTAAAAAACTACGCTAATGCTATGTTATCTTCAGCAGATAGCTCATGTGACTAGTCACATTTTTAGTAGAGGTATTTTAGCATAAGGGTGCCAAGAAGAAAATAATACTATCTGATATTTAAGAGGGAGGGAGATTTTTAAGACATATGAATAAAGAAGTTCAGGCAGTAGTATTATAGTAGACAAGATATCTACTATAATACTTTACTATGCGCTTGTTCTGGAGCTCCACCTACATGTAGTTTTCTTTCTACTTCTAGTGTCTCAAGATTTATTTTTAAAAAATCACCATCTTGTGTAGCGAGTGTATAAAAATATTTCCCATTTTTCCCTACATACGAGAAGTGTGGTTGTAAAAGATGGGGTATTTCAGGATGAAAAACTTGTGTTGTACTAATAATAAGTCTTTTTTTCACAGTTTGTGTTGCTAGGTCTATAATAGTGACTTCATTAGACCAGTGATTGCTAATTATTGCTAGGCCTAATGTTTTTGAAAATCCTACATGAGCGGAACCAAGTGCTGCAGTTAAAACTTTTACAACTTGCATCGTAGATCTATTTATAATGTAGACCTTACCATCAAAAACAGGTGCATATAGGAATTTCCCATCAGGTGAGATACGAGAATGGTGTGTTATAGGAGGTCTTCCTTGTACTACTGTAGTACTTTCTGCTAAAACTGCACTTCTTTGAGGAGTTAATGTACCATTGGAAGGATCAAAAATCAGCTCTTGTACATAAGGAGTGATGGTTCCTCCTTTAGCTATATCTCCTTCTCCGTTAGCATAGAAAGTAACTAAGTCTTGACCTGTTTTTACCTTACCTACTCGTTCAATCGCATGTAAAGAAGTGAGTGTTGCTACCCTAGCTGTTTCAATAAAGCTCAATTGACCAGCTTCATTTACAACCTTGTAGACTATGATTTGTAGTCTTGCTCTATCTACTAACCCGAAATGATCTTCATCGAACCAGAGGCAGTGTCCAGTAGAGATGCCTGGTGTTTCTGTTTCATCCCCCAAAGAAGCAATGATTGTGTCACTTTTTGTATCAATGACATCTACAACTTGGCTATTTTTTACAGAAATGAGCTGCAAGTTATATTTTAGGTTGGTAGCACCTATTGCCCTTGGTTTATGTGTTCCCATATCAACAGTTTTGACACTACCCGTTTTAAAATTAACGACATCAAAAGAGTTAGAATTTTGTGTTCTAATATAAAACTTATCACTATTTCCGGCACGGTCAATGGAATGAGGATTTATCCCTTTGATAGGTAACTCTGAGTAAAACCAGTTTAAATAATCAATACGCAATGCACGATTGAGACCATTTTCTTCAGGACGTGGATCAACATAGTACACAATACCATTTTCTCCACCTAGCTCTATGTTAGAATCATAAGGTATATTGGTTCTTGCTTGTGAGAGTTGTGCTGATGTTTCATTATTGTTTTTTCCACAGGAATTTAACAAAAACAAGGATATTGTTAAAGATAAAAACAGCGTATACTTTTTATTCATTTATATTTCCTTCAAAGTTATAATACTAAAAATATTAGCTTAAATTTCTAGATAGTACGGATATTTTAGCATAAAATTATAAAAGATTATAGAATAATATTATTTTAGGAAGAATGAAAAAAATGAAAAATATGTCAATTTGCAATATTTTTGCCTATTTCCTCAAAATTGTATTAAACTAGCAACATGACTAAATAAACTCTGATTATTTAGATAAAATTACTCTAACATAAAGGCTAAGGATATGACAATGGCAATGGACGCGAACAAACAAAAAGCACTAGATATGGCTATCAAGCAGATTGATAAAACATTTGGTAAGGGTACACTTATGAGACTAGGGGACAAAGAGTTTGAACCTATAGAGTGTATCTCTACAGGTTCACTTGGGCTTGATATGGCATTAGGGATAGGTGGTATACCTCAAGGGCGGGTTATTGAAATCTATGGACCAGAGTCTTCTGGTAAGACTACACTTGCACTTCAAACTATAGCTTCTGCACAAAAAAAAGAGATGGTTTGTGCATTTATAGATGCTGAACATGCACTAGATGTAGTCTATGCTAAAAACCTTGGTGTGGATACTGACAACCTTTTAGTTTCTCAACCAGACTTTGGTGAACAAGCACTTGATGTGCTTGAAACACTGGCACGGTCTGGGGCAGTGGATTTGATAGTAGTGGATTCTGTAGCTGCACTGACTCCTAAAACTGAGATAGAAGGAGATATGGGAGATACGCATGTAGGACTTCAAGCAAGACTTATGTCTCAAGCCCTACGTAAACTTACGGCCATCTTGCATAAGACAAACACAACGGTTATTTTCATTAACCAAATCCGTATGAAGATTGGTACGATGGGATATGGAAGTCCTGAAACAACAACAGGTGGGAATGCACTGAAGTTTTACTGTTCTGTTCGTATAGATGTAAGACGTATAGCTACACTTAAACAAGGGGAGTCTAGCATTGGTAACCGTGTGAAGGCTAAGGTTGTGAAAAATAAAGTTGCACCTCCATTTAGACAAGCAGAGTTTGATATTATGTTTGGTGAGGGTATCTCTTACATTGGAGAGCTGATAGACTATGGTATCAAGATGGACATTGTAGATAAGTCAGGTGCTTGGTTTTCTTATGGTACCGAGAAACTTGGGCAAGGTAAAGAAAATGCAAAAATTACCATAAAAGAAAATCCTGAAATGATGGCAGAGATAGATGCTAAAGTAAAGGAAGCACTGGGGTTTGGGGACTCTTTAACTGTTGATGAAAGTGAAATGCAAGAGTAGGGGCATTAAATTCTTAAAGTGCAAAGCATTGCTTTACACTTTAAGCTAAAATAGTTTATACTGTCACTAATTCAAACAAAGGATGAGTGATGGCATTAAAAATGAAAGAACTTATGGCGCAAAGTGATGAGAGTAAATCAACGATACTCTACTACATAAAAGAAGGTATTCTTCCTGAACCTTCTAAACCAAAACCAAATGTACACCTTTATGATGAGAGTTGTGTACAAATACTCAAATTTATTAAATATTTACAACACAATTTTTCTTACACAATTTCAGAAATACAAAATATTTTAAAAGACAATCTTTTTGATTTTGATGGTTCCTTTGAAATGATGGTGCATTCACTTGAACTCATTTCAGGCGGACGTGATAGTCATTGGTACGGGCAAGAAGCATTTTTAAAACGGGTTAATATAGATGCAAAAATGTTAAAAGAATATCAAAAGCAAGGCTATTTGTTTGAAAGGGCTAAAGGTTTTAGTAGCAAAGAGGTAGAAATAGCAGAGATACTTGAACGTGCAAAGTCGTTAGGATTAGATTTTAGACTCTTAGATTCTTATGTTTCAGATGCTAAAGTATTGGCAAAAAAGGAAAATGAAATAGGTTCAGAGTTACTAAAAAGTGAAGAAGAATCTCATAATGCACGGTATGAGTTGCTTTTTGATCTTATACTTACACTTAAACCTTACATTTTTAATATGCACACAGTGCAGGCTCACCAAATAAATATTACAAAGGATGTTTAATGAAATCACTTTTTAAAATCACGGGATTTACTCCCTATATATTTATTATTTTTCTAAATGCTATGACAGACTTAGGGCATAAAATTATTTTACAAAATACTATCTTTAAAGCCTATGATGGTTCTGAACTTATCATACTTACAGCTATAGTAAATGCGCTTATACTTTTACCTTTTATTTTTCTTTTTTCTCCCGCAGGGCATATATCAGATAAATATCCTAAAACAAAAGTTATAGAAATCGCATCGGCTGCAGCTATTGGTATTACAACGCTTATACTTATTGCATATTATATGGGGTGGTTTTGGGTAGCATTTGGACTTACCTTTATACTTGCCGCACAAAGTGCTATTTATTCGCCTGCAAAATATGGACTTATTAAAGAAATGGCAGGTAATGAGAAGTTGGCACAGGCAAACGCATTGGTACAAGCAGTGACAATTGTCTCTATCTTGGCAGGTGCAGTGGTTTATTCAATCTTCTTTGAGAATCTATTGCAGGACAAAAGTATAATTCCCTCAGAAATCTTGACGTATATCGCACCACTTGGATATTTACTTATATTAGCAAGTATTGTAGAGTTTTTGTTGGCAAGAAAATTGGTAGCACAATTTAAGCATCAGTCTACGGATAATACTATGGTATTTGAAGCCAAAAAATATAAAAATTTTGATTATTTAAAATCAAATCTTTCTGTGATTAGAAGTAATAATGCTGTATGGTTAAGTATCTTAGGACTCTCAGTACTTTGGGGTGTATCACAAGTGGTATTGGCAGTTTTTGGAGAACACCTTAAAAGCACACTAGGTATTACTGATACCGTCACGGCACAAGGACTACTGGCACTCTCAGGTATCGGTATGGTTGTGGGGTCGATGTATGCAGGTCGTGTGAGTAAAAACTATATAGAAACAGGTATCATTCCTCTCGGTGCACTGGGTGTTGCAATAACACTCTATACTATTCCCTCATTGACAGCATTGTGGGCTTTAGGTTTAACACTCTTTATCTTTGGGGTATCCTCAGGACTCTTCTTGGTACCACTTAATGCCATTATCCAGTTTGCTACACCTTCACAAATACTAGGTAAAGTACTTGCTGGTAATAACTTTATGCAAAATGTAAGTATGTTTTTATTTCTTGTACTTACGGCACTTTTTGGTTACTTTAACCTAGGGGCTACAGGACTCTTTTATATCATCGCTACCATTGCATTTATAGGGTTAGGGTATACACTTCTTAAGTTGCCGCAGTCTCTTGTTCGCTATGTGGTACGTATGCTTATCGGATTCAAATACGATTTAAGTGTAGAAGGGTTAAAAAATATTGAAGCCAATGATAAAGGTGTACTTCTTTTAGGAAACCATGTTTCCTTTTTGGATTGGGCTATTTTACAAATGGCATACCCTAAGCAGATACGTTTTGTGATGGAGAGAAGCTACTATGAAAAATGGTACCTTAAACCATTTTTAGACTTTTTTAAAGTTATACCTATTTCTAGTCGTGGAAGTAAAGGAGCACTGCTTCAAGTAACAGAAGCACTTAATAGGGGTGAAACTGTAGCACTCTTCCCTGAAGGACATCTCTCTCGTAATGGCCATTTAGGGGCATTCCAAAGAGGCTTTGAAATTGCAACAAAAGAGGCGGAGAATGCAGTGATAGTACCTTTTTACCTTAGAGGATTATGGGAAGACAATTTTTCTTACGCATCACAGAAAATGAAACGCAGTAAAAGTAAAGATATTTCTGTGAGTTTTGGGTCTACGTTAGATGTACATAGCTCTGCATCTGAGGTTAAAAAATCAGTATTTGACCTCTCTGTAGAAAGCTGGAAAGGGTATGCAGAAAATCTAACAAGCATACAAAAGGCATGGCTAGAGACTACTAAAGAAGTAGGGTCAAAATTATGTATGGCAGACTCTACTGGAGCTGAAGTAAATGGTAACCGTTTTATTACAGGTACGTTGATGATTGCAGGAGAAATTAAAAGTAGACTTTATGATAGTCAAAATATTGGTATTTTACTCCCTACATCAGTAGGGGGATCCATGGGGAATATGGCAGTGCTCACACTAGGTAAAACAGTAGTAAATCTTAACTATTCTAGTGGAGAAGAGAGTTTACGTCATGCCTTGAAAATAGCCAACATTACAAAAATACTAGCGTCAAAACAGTTTGTCACTAAGCTAAAAGCAAAAGGCTTTGACTTGACAGAAGTATTGGCTGAAGTAGAAGTAATTTACCTTGAAGAAGTACGTGAACAGATGAGCCGAGTGAAGTCAGTGGTTATGCTCTTGCTGGTTAAGCTACTTCCCTCATCTGTACTAAGTACACTTTTTGTAAAAGATGTACAGGTAGAAAATACCGCGGCTATTTTATTTTCAAGTGGTAGTGAAGGGACACCCAAGGGTATAGAACTTAGTCATAAAAACATGATGGGAAATATTAAGCAAGCTATCACACTCATCAACCCAAATGATAATGATGTGTTGTTAGGCACATTACCTATTTTTCACTCCTTTGGCTTAACCGTGACAACACTCTTGCCTCTGATAGAAGGAATACCTGTAGCCTGTCACCCAGACCCAACAGATGGTTTTGGCATAGGAAAAATGGCAGCGAAGTATGAAGCGACGATGCTTTTTGCAACGGCTACTTTCTTTAGACTTTATACACGCAACAAAAAGCTAAGCCCTTTGATGTTTAAACATCTTCGTATGGTCATTGCAGGCGCAGAAAAGCTTCCACAAGAGATACGAGATGAGTTTAAAAAGAAGTTTGGACATGATATTTATGAAGGTTATGGTGCCACAGAGACTACACCAGTAGCCTCTATAAACATCCCAGATGTACTTATGCAAGACTCTTGGAAAGCGCAAATTGGACATAAGGTAGGCACAGTAGGACTACCAGTCCCAGGAAGCAGCTTTAAGATAGTAGATCCAGAAAGTTTTGAAGAGTTAAAAACAGGTGAAGAGGGGATGATTCTCATCGGGGGTACACAGATCATGAAAGGCTACATAGGAGACCCTGAAAAAACGGCATCAGTCATAAAAGAACTAGATGGTATACGTTGGTACATTACAGGAGATAAAGGTCGCCTAGATGAAGATGGTTTCCTCACCATTGTTGACCGTTACAGTCGTTTTGCCAAAGTAGCAGGAGAGATGGTGAGTCTTGGACTTGTAGAAGGTGAAGTAGCTAAGATCCTAGGTGAAAATGATCAAGTATCAGTTGTAGCATTGCCTGATATTAAAAAGGGTGAGAAGCTTGTGTTGCTCCTAGAGGGTGATATAGAGATAGAGGATTTAAAAGAAAATATCAAAACCTTAGAGATGAATCCTCTTTTTGTACCTAGTGAATACTATAAGGTAGAAGAATTGCCTAAACTTGGTACGGGGAAGGCTGATTTTAAGGGGGCGAAGAGAGTGGCAAAGGAGTTGAGTGATGGAAAGTAATCAAACAAAAATAAGTAAATTGTATATATTAGAATTAGATAAATTGGAGGTAGGAGATATAATTCTAGAATCTGGTTCATCTAAGTTTTCTTGGTGGATTAAAAAAGGTACAGGAAGTGACTATTCACATGCTATGTTATATGTTGGACATTCTATAATACATGCATTAACTGATGGAGTATATAGTGGTAATCCACAAAGAATATTAGTTAATTCACAAAGTGATTTAAAAGTTTTAAGATTAAAAGATAGAGAGGAAGGTCAGATTAATGGACTTGTAGATAATGCAAGAAAATTAATTGGCAGTTTATATAGTATACCTGAAGCCATAAGTGCTCCAATTAAAAAAGGTACAAAATCAAAATCAAAAACCTCTGCTCAATATTGCTCTAAGCTTATTGCGAGTGTTTATGCTGATGCAGGTATAACTTTAGTAAAGAATCAAGATTATTGTTCTCCAGAGGATATAAATCAATCAAAATTACTTATTGAAGTTAAAGATTGTGTTAGAAAAGCAAGTATAGATGATATTGAATTTGTAAAAAGTGATAATCCTATTCTAGAAAACCAAAAAAGTACTTTTACCTATTTAAATGATTGTCGAATTTTATTTCAAAAAAGAGATATGAATATCCAATCAGAAACAGATGTTGCTATGGCATTAATTAAAAATATGGATTTAGACAGACAAGTTTGTGAGTATATGAAAAAAAGTAAATATTTTGAATATTACAATAAGGATGAAAAGAATACTCCTCATAGATATGATATAAATTTATTTTTAAATGTATATACAAATAGTTCAAGTACAGGAAAAGAGATATTAAAGAAAGAGTTTCAGAGTTTATCCCAAATTATTGAACGGCATATACCAAACTATCAGGCAAGTAAATCAAATTATGTAAGTACGAAGTTGGAATATTATGCTTTATATATTGAATTATATAAAAATATTTTATTATCATCAAAAAAATGGTTATATACATTACATCAATTTTCAAAAGTAGTAAATGAAGATGAATTTACTGAGTATTCACTTGGGTTACAGAAAAATATTGAAAAGATTGTTGGTTAGAGGAATAGGTAGTTGGAAAAATATATTAATGCAAAAAGGTAGGAGAAACCATGAATACATCAGCATTTTGGATTATCGCGTTAGCCATGTGGATCTTTACTTTACAAAGTAAAATTAAACATTTAGAAAAGATAGTTGCAGGGTTACTTGATAAAAATAAGAAATCTACACCTAAATCTATAGTGACTGAAAAGAAAATAACAACTATAAAAACAAAACCAGTTGAGGTAGAGACTGAAAGAGAAGAGAAGAAAGAGTATGTGCGTGCAGTCTCTTCACTCAAAACAGAACATACTACACCTAAAGTAAGAACCAGAGTAGTGCCTCCTAAAGAGGAGTATGTACATACAGAACCATCAAGGCTTATGGATATGCTTACTAACTACTTTACAGGAGGTAACCTACTTGTCCGTATAGGTGGGGTGATACTCTTTTTTGGGCTTGCTTTTTTAGTGAAGTATGCGGCAGAACATAGTATCATCAGTATCGAGATGCGTTTGTGGGGTATTGGGTTGGCTGCGGTGGCACTTATAGGTACGGGGTGGAAGCTTAGAGACAGAGAAGGAGCCTATGGACAGATACTCCAAGGGCTAGGTGTGGCGATGCTCTACCTAGTTATTTATGGGGCATCGAAGTTTTATGGACTGCTCTCTTTAGAGATGGCATTTGTTTTAATGCTTGGTGTGGTAGTGTTAGGTTCACTCCTTGCTGTAATAGAAAATTCTTTGCCTTTAGCACTTTTTGCCACAGCAGGTGGCTTTTTAGTCCCTATTTTGACTTCTAGTGGAGAGGGTTCACATATTACACTGTTTAGCTACTATGCCTTTTTAAACCTTGGCTTGTTCATCGTGGCGTGGTTTCGTTCTTGGCGTGTGTTAAATGTGCTTGGGTTTCTTTTTACTTTTTTCATTGCAACGGCATGGGGCGTGTTACGTTACAAGTCAGAGTTTTTTGCTACGACGGAGCCATTCTTAATACTCTACTTTTTTATGTATTTGAGTATCTCTATTTTATTTACCATCAAGCACCCTTACGAGCCTAAAAATCTTGTAGATGGTACTTTAGTATTTGGTTTACCTGTAATCGCCTTTCCTTTACAGGTGAGTTTGGTCTCTGTATTTGAGTATGGAGAAGCCTATAGTGCAGTGGCATTAGGTGTGCTTTATGCAGGGCTTTGGCATTGGCTCAAAAACAAAGAACGTACTAACCTTTTGGCACAGTCATTTTTAGCCTTGTCTGTGGTCTTCTTTACTATAGCAATACCATACATCTTCGATGCAGATGTATCTGCGGCTCTATGGTCTTTAGAGAGTGCAGGGGTTATCTGGATAGCGTTAAAACAAAACCGTATGCTCACACGATACTTTGGAGAACTTTTACTTTTTGTTTCTCTCTTTGTGTATCCTGAGTCTGTAGGTGTTTATGGGTTAAGCGTGGCAGAGTATTTGGGATATATTATTATCACCATTGCGTCACTTGTATCAGCGTATCTGTTAGATATGCATAAAATAGTATTACCTGAAATAGATAGTTATGTCTCTAAAATATTTTTAACCTTTGGGCTTGTGTTATGGTTTGCCTCAACAGTAGATGTTTTATCATATCTGCATCACTTTATTGCAGGACAAGATAGTCTACTTACGCTTATCTTGGGTGTCGTAGCACTTGTCATCGTAAATATGAAAATAAAATGGGCATTGCTTACGAACGTACTGCAAGGTACACTTCTTTTAGGCATGGCTATTTTCTTCATAGATGCAAATAATGGGCTCTTTCTCATGCATCCTTTTGCAGACATGGGTGCTTTACTGTATGGTGCATTTTTACTCTTGCATTTCTTTTTACTTTATCTCTACCGTAAATCGTGGCTATGGGTAAAGAGCATCCATATCATTGGACTTTGGTTTTTTGTAGTGTTGGGTAGTTTAGAATTGCATTACCATGTAGAAAAACTCTATCACCTTAGCAGTGCTTCTCTTATGGCTTTATCTGTTGTGCCATTAGTTGTATCGGTGGGACTTTTACTTCCTAAAGTTTATAAAGGCTGGTTAGAAATAGAAAGAGAAAACTATCAAATGTTAGGTGTGGGTGGTTTACTCATAGCACTTGAATTATGGCAACTTCGTGCCTTTGGATTAGCCTCCGTAGGGACGTATATTCCTTTGTTCAATTTGTTAGATATGATACAGGTAGGGGTACTAGTGGTAATGGGTTATTGGGGTTATCTGCATAAAAATGTATTGTCTGAAGATGGAAATAAGTCTCTCTATGGTGTCTTATCTATAATGGGTTTTATGCTAATTACTGTTATTTTTGCAAGAGCTGTACATCATGCTCAAGACATTGCATACAGCATCCATGCATTATGGCAGAGCGACTACTTCCAAACAGGATTATCACTACTTTGGAGTTTTATAGCTATTGTATTTATGATACTCTCTAAACGCTATATGCATAGAATGCTTTGGATGGCAGGCTTTGGATTACTCATCGTTGTGGTACTAAAACTCTTCTTTGTTGAACTCGTAAACTCAGGAACGATAGAGCGTATTGTCTCTTTTATGGTAGTGGGTACTTTGCTTTTACTCATAGGGTATTTTGTACCCTTACCACCGAGTAAAAACGAAAAGAAAGGAGTATAGATGCAAACCATAGATATGCACACACACTTATTAAGCTCAGAAGTAAAGTTCGATCGTTTTTATGACAAGTTAGCCATACGGTTTTTTGCAAAAAAATTTGGTATGGAACCTAAAGCATTGATGGAGAATCCCTATGAAGCGTATGTAGAAGGCTTGACAAATAATGCAAGAAATTCAAAATATATTAAAAAAATGGTGCTATTTGGTGTGGATGAGAGGGTAGATGAAGAAGGATGTTGTATACATAAAGACATTACTGTCTGTGCAACCAATGATGATCTTTTGGCTGTGTATGAAAAACATAAAGATGTGGTAATTCCTTTTTTCTCTATTAACCCTAAACGACCAGATGCTTTAGACCTCATTGACAAATATGTAGCCCTTGGATTTAAAGGAGCTAAATTTTTACAAAACTATTGGAATGTCGATACAAGAGAGGCACGATATAGACCCTATTTTGAAAAGTTAGCTACACTTAAGTTACCATTGATTGTACATGTAGGAAATGAGAGTAGTATACATTCATACAAAACGTGTGAAGCCATAGAGATGCTTGATGCACCACTTAAAGCAGGAGTGACTGTTATCGCAGCACATATGGCATTGAGTTATGAGTCTTTTGGTATGCGAAAAATGTTTTCTAAAAATCCTAAATATTTTAATGAAGAGTATTTTAGACTGCTTGAAATGTTAAAAGAACATGATAACTTATATGCTGATATTTCAGCACTACTCACGCCCATAAGAGCCAAAGCATTGGCGCACCTGAGTCAAGAAAATGACGTACATGAAAAACTACTTTTTGGGACAGATTTCCCTGTACCATTTACAACCATATTAAACAGTTATGACTTAAGTTATAAAAAACGATTCCAACTTGCAAAAGAATCAAATCCTTATGATCGTTATGTGAAGACAATTTTAGAGTATTTTAATGAGAAAAACCCTATTTATACAAATTATGAAAAAGTATTCAACCTCAAAAATATTTAGTAGAAAATGAAGTATTATTAGACTAAAACACGCCTATCAGCAAATTTTAGATAAAATAATAGGATTAAATAAAACGTAACATTATCTAAAAGGGAAATAAATGGTTTTTATCGACGAAATCGTAGCAACAGAAGTAATGGACTCGCGGGGTAACCCAACAGTGAAAGTAACAGTAAGTCTTAGTGATGGTACTGTAGAGAATGCTATTGTACCCAGTGGTGCAAGTACAGGAAAGCGTGAAGCACTAGAGCTACGTGATGGTGGAGACCGCTACATGGGTAAGGGTGTGCTTAAAGCTTGTGAAAATGTAAATGGTGCTATTTATGATGCATTGGTAGGGCTTAGTCCTTTTAATCAAGCAGAGATTGACCTCACCATGAAAGAGGTTGATGGTACTGAGAATTATGGAAGCCTAGGTGCAAATGCAGTACTTGGTGTATCTATGGCAGTAGCACGGGTAGCTGCTAAAAGTATGAAGATGCCACTTTACCGTTATCTTGGTGGAGCAAATGCAGTAGTCATGCCAGTACCAATGCTTAACATTATCAATGGAGGAGAACACGCAAACAACTCTGTGGATTTCCAAGAGTATATGGTCGTGCCAATAGGATTTAATAGATTTTCAGAAGGGCTTAGAGCGTGTGCTGAGGTATATCATAATCTTAAAAAAATTATTGATGGTATGGGTGAGAGTACGGCTGTAGGTGATGAAGGTGGATTTGCTCCAAATTTAAGCTCAAATGAAGAGCCGCTTCAAGTAATTATGAAGGCTATCGATGCAGCAGGATATAAGGCAGGGGAGCAGATAGCTATTGCTCTTGACGTTGCAGCTTCTGAACTCATTAACGATAAAGGACTTTATGTGCTTAAGTCTGAAAATAGAGAGATCACTTCTGCCGAGCTTACGGCATACTATGCTGAAATGTGCGCAAAGTATCCAATCGTATCTATTGAAGATGGATTAAGTGAAGATGACTGGGATGGATGGAAACATTTAACTGAAGTACTTGGCGATAAAGTACAACTTGTTGGGGATGACTTATTTGTAACAAACGTGGCTATTTTAGCTGAGGGGATTGAAAAAGATATTGCAAATTCTATCCTTATCAAGCCAAACCAAATAGGTACTGTTTCTGAAACAATGCAGACAGTGCGTCTTGCGCAGCGATCAGGATACACTTGTGTGATGTCTCACCGTTCTGGAGAGAGTGAAGATACGTTCATCGCTGATTTTGCAGTAGCACTCAATACTGGTGAAATTAAAACAGGGTCAACCGCACGCTCAGATAGAATTGCGAAATACAATAGACTCTTAGAGATAGAAGCAGAACTAGGACAATTTGAATACCTAGGTACTTCTCTTTTTTCTAAATAGAGACTATAATGACACACACACAAGAGGTAGGAGCTATTGCTGGATTATCATTAAAAACACTTTTAGTGACGGCAATTGGTATCTTACTTTTTGGTATCTATGTGGGTATTTTAATATATGGGGAGAACTCTTTAACTGTTTTAACCCAGTTAAAAGAGAAAAAGCAAAGACTTATTGAAGAAGGGAAATCATTAAAAAATGAAAACCAAAAACTTCAAAAAAAGTACTTTGAATTACAACAATTAGAGCCTAAAGAAGGATAATTGTTGTAAGAAAAATATAGGAGTAGAAAATGAAAAAGCATTTAATAGTAATGGCAGTGTTTATGAGTATATATGCAAATGCAGAGAGTAATCCATTTGATTTAAAAGAGAATCTTCAAAAAATTGATAAAGACCAAGATGTCTTATTGTCTGCATTAAAAGAGATGAGTGATAAAAAAGAAGAGCTAGAAGAAAATCTACCTGTATCGGAAGATAATGTAAAAGAAGAAGCTCTCATAACAGAGGATACTGAAACGACTATAGATACTGTAGATGAAAAAATTATGCCAGAAGAAAAAAAGAAGCATAAAGAAGTAGAGCAAAAAAATGTAGAAGCCAGCAATGCTCAAACAGAAAAAGAAGAAGAAAAAAGACTAAAAAGAGTCAAAGAAGAACAGCTAAGAATAGAAGAAGAGAGAGCAAAGCTTGAGCAAGTAAGAGTAGAGGCGGCAACACAGAAAAAAATAGCTGAAGAAGAAGCTAAGCTAGCAGAAAAGAAACGTGAAGAAGAGAGGCTAGAAGTAGAGGCATACGAAGCCAAAAGGATTGCAACAAAAGATCAAGTAGTTGTTGCCACTGAAGCGAATATATCTAAAGAAGTAAAATATGAAAATGATGAAGCGATTGCAGATATCAATATCACACGTGAAGAACTTATGGAAAAGAAGGCTGCAGATAAAGCATATATTGATGCCATTGCAGAGATGGATCAAGAAGATTAATTTTTCTTCTGTCCCTGTAGCACTTTTATAATAATCATCGAAATTAGAATTTCAAAAATACTGGCTAAAATGAGTTGGTAATAGTTGAGTAAATCTAAGAGTTTTGCTTCATATCCTATAGTTGCGACAGCAACCAATAAGGTGAGTGGCATAGAGAGTGACAGGGCAACCAATAGGGCATCTCTTGACCCACTTAAGCTTTTTAATACGACAGCTGCTAGAATCCTAGAACTTATCATTAAAAATGTAATGAGAAGAGCCCCAGAAACAACACCCTCTAAAGGTAAAGCTCTAAGATCAAAAGAAGAGCCTACATGAATAAAAAAGAGAGGCACTAAAAAACCAAATCCTAGACTAGACATTTTTTCTTCTAAAGTCTTTTCATGGTGAAAAAATGCTGAGATAGCGACACCTGCTATAAATGCACCTAGGGCTAGTTCTAAACCAAGACTTAACATTACTGCAATAAGAATAAAAAAAAGTGACATAGAAAGACGGATATCTTGATCTGAGGTATCAAGTTTGGGCATGAGTATATGTTTAAGTTCAGGGAACCACCAAAAAAGTAGGTGTAGTAGTCGGTAGAGAAGATAAACAACAAAAATAAATAGAATTAAATACCCAAGTTTACTTAAAAGTTCAAGACCAAAACCTGTGGTACTCGCAGCATCAAAAATAGTAAGGGCAGCGATACTCCCGATCTCTCCTAACACGCCTGCAATAAGCGCAAGCCTTATCCAGGGTTCCTCTTTCCCATATACTTTTGATAAGGAAGCAAGTAGTCCTATAGAAATTAATGGCATGGAAATAATAACTATCGGGTTTAGGTTAAAGAGTATTCCACTTGAGATGGAGAAAAATAGCATTAAAATAAGAAATAAGATAGATTTTTGAATCACCTCTTTAGGACTTCTGGTAATTTGTTTTAAATCTACTTCCATCCCAGCTAAAAACATAAGATATAAAAAACCGACCTCGGCAATAAGATAAAAATATTCATTATCTCCAATAAGACCAAAATAAGTAAAGAGGGAACCTAAGATGATTTCAACAGGAGGAATAGGAATACGCAATGCTTTGGCTACAAAAGGACTTCCCCAAATGAGTAACGAGAGGGTGAGGATGAGTGTTATGTTAGAGTGTATCACAAGAAGTTGCTACTTCGTAACCTAACTTGGCTAACATTGTTTTATCTATATCTGGGGCTAACCCTTCCGTTGTCAGATAGTTACCAATGACCATTGCATTAGCACCTGCTTCAAACATGGCAGATTCTTTTTGATTGAAGAGTAATTCTCTTCCTCCCGCAACCATGAGTAACTTATTTTCACCTAATAGGTTTCTTGCTTTACGAATGATTGTAAGTGCTTCATCAAATTTTATATTACGTGTTTTAATGGGTAATGCAGGATTTGGATGATAAAAATTAAGCGGTGTCGACTCAGGAGAAAGTGAAGCAATAGCCTGCAGGAGAGCATCTCTATCTGTTGCTAGTTCTCCCATACCAAAAATACCACCAGTACAAAGTGCTAACCCCACAGACTTAACATTCTCACAAGTTTTATAACGTTCAGACCAAGTATGTGTTTGACAAATTTCTGCATAGTAGCGTTCTGATGTCTCGAGGTTATGGTTGTAACTGTCAATACCATGCGACTTGAGGTATCGAAGTTGTTCTCTATTTGCTGTACCATTACAGGCAATAAGGTTAAGCCCCTCTATTTCGGATTTAATCGCTTGTGCTGCACGCGCTACAAAATCAACTTTTTTATCATCAAGACCTTTGCCTGCAGTTACAAGGCAATAACCTAGTGCACCATTTTCTTTTGCATGCCTTGCCTCTGAGACAATTTGATTAATATCTTTATAGTTATAGCGTTCTATCTGGGCATGGTATCGTACAGATTGCGTACAAAACTTACAATCTTCTTGACAGGTACCAGAGAGAATATTGTTAATCGCACATAAAAATATTTGTTTCGTATTAGGCATGCATTGTCTCTTTGTACCGAAGTGAATAGCTGCCAATTTGCAAGGTTATTATCATGTGTATTATTCTTGTCATGCTCAAATTATAGCTAAAGCTTGTATTAACTGGTTTATGTAAAAAATGTTCATAACTAAATTTTTATTTATGCTATAATAATCTACAATATACATGTGTCTATGGCAGGAGAGAACGAACGATGAGAGTTTTGATTATTGTATGGTTTTCTTTACAAATCTTATATGCAAACGAGATGAATCAAAAGATGATTATGGGTGCATATCTTGAAACAGAAAAAGCAGCACAAAGTCTTTATGAGATTGAGAAATTTTTTCAAGAGAATGCAGAATTGAGAAGACTACAAAAACAATATCATATTACGCTTAGTATGGAATTACTTGAACCTTATGTACTGGTAATCATAAAGCCTATAATAAAGGTCTCTATTAAAAATAAATTACGCTATTTCTTTCAGTCAAAGTTTCCCCAAAATTTTGTAGTAGACAACACGCTTATGAAGAAAAATAATCAAAAGAAAAAAATAGTAAGCACTGTGATAAATCCTCAAATAAAAAAAGATACATTAGAACAAAACATAGAAAAAGATACTTCTGAAAAAGCAGTACCTATAGTTGAACCTTTAAAGGTGTTTTGGAGAGAATTAGAAAATGAATGGATAGGTTTGATTTTTTTAGCTTTGGCAGGGTTCATTTTGGTGTATAGAAGTGCAAGACAAATGTCTAAAATAAAGTCACTACAAGAAGAAGTGACAAAATACCAAAGTAAAATAGAAGGGGAAATGGAGCATTTGGGGCATAAGCGTGTATAGAGTGAAATATTATTTTTTACTACTTTTACTTTTGACTAGTATGGCATGGGGTAAAGTACCAGGAACTTTCATTGTTTTGGATTCTAATAAGTCGGAACAAATTTTAAAGGTGGAACTAGGTCAATTTCATAAGCTAATGAGTGACAATAAAGCACTTCATTTGCTAGAAAAAAATGAAGGCTTTAAAGTACAAATTGTAACCTTGAATGATACATACGTTTTAAAAGTAGGGCCCTTTAAGGGAGGAGATGCTTTGACACTGGTGTATTTAGAAATGCATAGTCTATTCCCCTCAGCATTTATTTTAGAAGATGTTAGTTATGAAAAAATACAAAACCCCCAAGTAAAGTATGTTGAAAAAAAGGTGCTTGGAGAGAAAGAAGATCAAACATTATGGATAGCGCTTTTTGGTTTAGCAGTTATTGGTATCCTCTCTTTATTCCTTTCATCGGATCAGCTAAAAAATCTTCGTAGACAACATAGTAAAATCCAAAAACGACAGGAAGATATTGAAAGAAAACAGAGCTTACTTTTAGAAAAAATGGGTGAAAAAATACAAACAGTGGCACTTAAAAATGTGAACAATGAAAAAAAACTTTTGGCACACTCTTTAGAGAATATTGATAAAGAAGAGATAAAAGAAAAAATAAGCAATATGAAAAAATATGATGAAGATTTGTTACGAACCACCTATGAAATGATTGATTTTTTAAAGATAAAGTCTGGAAATATTGTGATAAAGGAAGAAGCATTTCAATTAAGTAATATGCTACATAAGCTTACAAATGTTGTGGCACCGATACTCAAAGAAAATAATCATATGTTACAGTATGATATTAACTATGATGTGACAAGATATCTTGTAGGGGATACAGGACGAATTTTTCAAGTCTTACATAATTTATTGGCACATATTTTAGAACATAAAAAACCAAGTGAAGTTACACTTAATATAGGGCTTAGAGAAGAAGAATATCTTGTTTTTAGCATGATAAATAAAAACCAATTCCTGACTGAAGATGAGATTGATAATTTATTTATACCAGGTTCTTGGGAAGAGATGCAAAATACCCATAAAGAATTTGGTTTTTTCGTACTTAAAGAGTTAATCGCAAATATGGAGGGACAATTCCTTGTAGAGAGCTACAAAAAACAGGGAACTCGCTATGAGTTCACTGTACCCTATATTCAAGATGTAGATAATAAGAGTCGTAAGGTAGAGTTAAAACAAATGCTTGTATCAAAGAAGGCAATGGTGGTAGATAAGAATGTAAAACATGCAGAAATATTAATAGGTATTTTGAATTCTTTTGGTATTGAGGTCGAGTTTAAAACATCAAAAAGTCTAGCGATACAGAAACCTCACTTAAACAAGATAGATTTTCTAATCATTAAGGCAGAAGATATAAGCCAAAAGGTCTTTAATTTTTTTAAAGATATTGACCTCAAATATACTATTGATATTATTGTTATCAATAGTATGTTTGAGGTTTCTAATAGTATTGAGATTACCTCATATATAGCAGATATTGAGCTTTTTACTCCACTTATTATTGGTGATGTTGAGGAAGCTTTGACGCAACTTTGTATTAAAAAAGAGAAAAAGAAAAAAGATATTATCCGTGAAGAGTTAAGCCATTTTAGGATTTTAGATATTGCAAAAGTGAATCGAGCAGATTTTCAAAAATTTAGATCTAAGAAGATTTTGATTGTAGAAGATAATTTGGTAAGTCAACAAGTAATGAATAGTATACTAAACGCTTCAAGCTTAGAAGTATATAAAGTAGAAAATGGTATTCAAGCTTTACATTTCTTAGAAGATCATGCGCATATTGATTTAATTTTTATGGATATGAACATGCCTGTAATGGATGGATTTGAAGCAACGAAAAAAATACGTCAACACTATAAGCATAAAGATGTTCCCATTGTGGCAGTGACGGGATTAGGGTTTAATTATGAAATGGAGCAAATGATACTTGCAGGCGTTAATGCATGTATTACAAAACCTTTTAAAGTTGGACAACTTTATATTGCCTTACAAAAGTTTTTACACCAAGAAAAACTTAGTGAGATGAGTGTAGAAATAAAAACACGTGAGTATGATGAAAAACCAGATATCTTAAGTGTAACTAAAGGTATAGCATATGTACGTAACAATGCACTTTATAAAGAGATAACATCAGAAGTTTTATTGGCTTTGGAAAACTCTGATACTCTTGTACAAGAGATGATAGAAAAGAATCAGTGGGGAGCATTAAGAGCATTTTGTATTGATGCTGTAGGCTTAAGTGCGACGATAGGGGCAACGCGTTTTGTAGAAGTACTCAATCAAATGTTATTGACCCTAAAAGAAGAGGAAGAAGTTTTAATGACAGAATTTAGCTTTAGGTATGAAGAAAAGTGGATAGAGCTTGAAAAGGAGATGAAGCGCTACCTTATGCAGTAGCGTCCACTTTAGTCTTACATTTAAAGCATTCGTATACCTCTCCTGCTTTAAGTGTCTTTTTTCCCATTGTGTAGTCACACTCTGGACATTTTTTATCTACAGGTTCAAAGTTAGCAATAAATTTACATTTAGGGTAGTTCACACAGCCAAAGAATTTTCCACGTCTACCTTCTCTTTCTTGGAGTTTCCCTCCACACTCAGGACAAGGAACCGTAAGTTCCTTGTCAGGCTCAAGTGACTTTGCATTTTTACACTTGGGGTAAGCAGAACAAGCAAGGAATTTACCACGTTTAGAGTTCTTTATAACCATCATCGAACCACATTTTTCACACTTTTCATCAGTCTCTTCTGGTCCTTCTACTTCTGTGCCGTCAGTATTCTTCGTGTATTTACATTTAGGGAAGTTAGAACATGCGATGAACTCACCATATCGCCCTTTACGTAAAAGTAATTCAGATTTACACTTAGGACAATTTTCTCCAGTAGGTATGGCAACTTTTAAAGATTTAATGTTCTTTTTACCATCTTCTACTTTTTGTAAAAATGGCAGATAGAATTTTTTAAGTATCGTTTGCCATGATGTTTTACCTTCGGCTACTTCATCAAGAGTCTCTTCCATATTTGCAGTAAAACCAGAATCCACTATCTCAGGGAAATGCTCTTCTAGCATCTCTGTGACAGTGAAGGCTATCTCTGTAGGGTGAATTCTCTTCTTTTCTAACTCTATATATTTACGTGTTTGTAAAGTAGTCACTGTTGGCGCATAAGTACTTGGACGACCGATGCCCAGTGACTCTAGCTTCTTGATGAGGCTTGCTTCATTGTAACGTGCAGGAGGCTCGGTGAAATGCTGTTCTTGCTTGATGTCATCAAGACTTACGTTCTGACCTTTAGTCAGGTCTGGAAGAAGTTTGTCTTTATCTCCATGCCCTGCAACCTTGTAAAAACCATCAAAAAGAAGTTTTCTACCAGAGGCTTTAAAGGTACACTTGTCCCCTTTAAACATGATGCTTTGTGACTCCATCTCAGCTTCAGTCATTTGACAGGCTAAAAAACGATTGTAAATGAGCCTATAAAGTTTGAGTTCGTCCACAGATAGATAGTCGGCCGCCATTTTAGCATCAAACTCTACCATGGTCGGACGTATAGCCTCATGCGCCTCTTGTGCTCCCTTTGACTTGGTCACATAAGACTTAGCCTTAGCTGGTAGGTATTTGTCTCCATAGGTAGTTTTTATGTAGTCTCTAGCAGTAGATACCGCTTCTTTCGCTAGGTTCATTGAGTCAGTTCTCATATAAGTGATGACACCCATTGTTCCCTTGTCTGTTTTTACACCCTCATAGAGTTTTTGTGCCACCATCATCGTCTTTTTAGGAGAAAATCCTAACTGAGTTGATGCTGCTTGTTGAAGTGTTGAAGTCATAAACGGTGGTGGTGTTTTGGTCTTACGTTTTGTTTTATCTATAGAAGCAACTACAAAAGATTCAGACTTTGCAGAAGTAACTATCTCTGTTGCATCTGCTTCGGTCTTGATGGTGAGTTTTTCTATCTTGAGACCATTATAGTCATAAATACTTGCATCAATGTTTTTTTGAAACATGGCATCTATTGTCCAAAATTCTTCAGGTTTAAAGGCTTTGATTTCGCGTTCTTTTTCTATCACGAGTTTCAGTGTAGAACTCTGTACTCTACCAGCACTAAGTCCTTTTTGGATTTTACTAGCAAGTAAAGGAGAGAGTTTATACCCCACGATACGGTCTAAAAGACGTCTGGTCTGCTGAGCATCAACAGAGTCCATGTCTACTTTACGAGGTGTCTCGAGTGCATGTTGTATAGCAGACTTGGTAATCTCATGAAAGACGATACGAGGAAGCTCTGTAGGCTCTTTCCCTATGGCTTTTGCTATATGATACCCTATAGCTTCACCCTCACGATCCTCATCGGTAGCGATAAAGATTGTTTCTGCCTCTTTTGCAAGTTTTTTTAGTTCTTTGACTATAGGATTTGCATCTCTAGGGATAGAGTACTTAGGCACTAAGTCTCCTGTTTCATCATCTATAGTAATGCCAAAGGTACTTTTAGGAAGGTCTCTTATATGCCCTTTAGAAGCGATGACTTTATAGTCCTTGCCTAAGAAGTTGGTAATAGTTCTTGCTTTTGCTGGTGATTCGACGATAATTAAATTTTTCATATATTGCTTACTTTTATAGTTAGGAATTTTTTGCATTGTAACACAAATGTATGTAAAGGCGTATGAGAAAATAATATTTGAGTTTGAAAAAGTGTAAGAAGTGAGCGTAGAGGTACAAAAGGTACCTCTACAGAGGTAAAAGATTATTAAACAATTAACTCTGGAATACGAATAGCTTGACCTGGATAAATAAGATCAGCATCTTTAATGACTTCTAAGTTTGCTTCTACAATAAGTGGGTATTTACTACCATTTCCATAGAATTCTGAAGAGATACCCCATAAAGTATCACCTTTAGCGATAGTATAGAATACAGGTTCAAATACTTCTCTTGTATTTTCTGAAGCAATTTGTTCCATCGTCACAAGCTGATCAGCATTGACTTGTGAAATACCTTCTACATTACCTGCGATGAGGATGGCCTTCTCTTTGGTAGCGATATCGGTGGCTACACCACCAAGTGAAACAAGTTCTTCCGCTACTTCTACAACGAGACCCTGTACTGGTAACTCCGCAAAACTATTTTCTATTTCTGCTTTGATTGCACCAGCATCATCTTCTGTACCAAGTATCTTCTTACCTGCACTACTTAAAAAATCAAAAAAACCCATTCTTACTCCTTTGTTGTTTGGTTTAAACTTATTATACTAACTCTTCTTTAAAATACGAGGTAATGTAATACCAGTTTGACTTTGGTATTTACCTTTTCTATCGGCATAAGTGGTTTCACATGCCTCATCCCCTTGCAAGAAGAGGACTTGAGCAATACCTTCATTGGCATAAATTTTTGCAGGAAGAGGTGTGGTATTGGAGATTTCTATGGTAATATGCCCTTCAAAACCTGGTTCAAATGGTGTGACGTTGACAATAATTCCACAACGTGCATACGTACTTTTCCCCAAACAAATTGCTAATGTGTCTTTTGGCATCTTGAAGTACTCTACGGTTCTTGCAAGGGCAAATGAGTTAGGAGGTACAATACAAATATCGCCTTTAAAATCTACCACATTATTTTCATTAAAATCTTTTGGGTCTACAACTTCAGCGTTAATATTCGTAAAGATTTTAAACTCATCTGTCACTCGGATATCATAGCCATAAGAACTGAGCCCATAAGAGACTACACCTTCTCCTACTAATCCTTCACAAAAAGGAGTTATCATTGCTTCGTTCAGTGATTTGTCACGTATCCATGCATCAGATTTTAATCCCATATATTTCCTTTATCTTAATATTTGAATATCTGCGCGTGTGCGCAACTTCTCAAAATAATCTTTAAGTGCATTACTTTGTTGCTGTTGTTTCCATTTTGCTGTTACTGCGCCTCGTGCTGCTTCATAAGGCATAATGGTTTTTCCTTTTTTAGAAAGAATTTTATAGACAACATAACTGTCCCCTGCATTCAGGGGGGTAGTATAACCTCCATTCGGTGTTTGTAGTAGCATGGTAAGAATAGTTGGTTCCAAGTTTTTTAAATGGCGTGTCATTTTTTTAGACTTGACATAAGATTTTTTATGCGTACGTAAAAATTGTTCCATATTTTTTTTAGAACTTGCACTGTACTCAATCATCGTTATATTAGTGGGAATGGTAAACTCTTTTCTATGATTTTTGTAAAAAATTTTAAGCTCATCATCACTAGGGTCAGGGGTCGAAGCTACCACTTCGTCTTGATAAAAACGTGCTTTTTTTAGGGAGTCTCGAATACTCTTTCTATATTGAACCCATGAGGTACCTTGGGCTTTTAAGATTTTTTGCATTTTGGGGATAGAAATATTGTTTTGCTGTGCAATTTCTGCAATTTTTTGATCAATATTTTCCTCAGGAATAACAATGCTTTTCATGGCAGCTTTTTGTAGCCTATCTTGGATGAGCAAATCAATAGCTTTTGCCTTACTTACTCCCATCTGTGTTTGTACAGCACGTATTTCGGCAGTGGTAACAGCTTCACCTTCTACAATGAGGGCAATACCATCAACCATTTTAGCCTGTAGTGTAGTAATAAGCGCTAAGAGTGCGATAAGATGTAAAATTCTTTTTTTCATAAGCTTTCCATTCAATAAAAGTTAAAAATTATAACATAAAGGTGTAAATCTAATATGAATACTCGCTATAATAATGTACTTTTGTGTAGGAGTTGTGAAAATGAAAAACAGTTTAAGAAATACTTTAAGGGTATGGCTCTTTGTCTCTAGTTACAGTATGGGAATGCAAAATACTTGCATAGAGTGTCATAATGGTTTGGCTGATATTCGTGCACATAATTCGGGGATGATGCAAGCTATTTTACTTAAAGCGGAAGAAGCAGGGGCAAAAGGAAATGACTGTGTGGTTTGTCATGGTGGTAATCCTGAGTCAAATAAAAAAGAAAAAGCACATGCTGGCACATTAAAGTATTTTCTTGAACATGAAGGACCTAAAGCATTCTATCCCTACCCCGCAAGTCCCTGGATAAACAAAAACACTTGTGGTATGTGTCACCCCAATCAAGTAGCCGCCCAAGAAAATAACCTTATGGCAACTGAGCAAGGAAAAATACATGGTGCACTTTGGGGTTTTGGTGCAAAAGAGGGCTATAACCATACCTATACGAATTTTGGAACGAAGAGTATTCATCAGCGTATTGGTACAAAAATCTATAGAGCGTATATGGATAAGCTCAAAAAACAAGAGCCTCAAGCAATGCTAGAAGAGACCAAAGAACTTCCTCCTGCGCCTACTGCTGAAGAGGTAGAAAAGAATCCTACACTTTCAGTATATACGTATTTACGACAAGAGTGTTTACGTTGTCATACGGGTGGAAAAGGGCGTAAAAGAAGAGGTGATTACCGAGGTATAGGTTGTGCTTCGTGTCATGTACCTTATTCCAATGCAGGACTTTATGAAGGGAAAGATAAAAGTATCTCTAAAAAAGAAGATGGGCATATGCTTATCCACTCCATACAATCATCTCGTGAAGTAAAAGTGCATGTGAATGACGTAAATTATAGTGGTATCCCAGTAGAGACATGTACGACTTGTCATAACCGTGGTAAACGTATTGGAGTCAGCTATCAAGGACTTATGGAGACAGAGTATCAAGCGACATTTGATAGTGAGGGGAATGGGCAGCCTAAGCTCCATACGAAGCGTTATTTACACCTTACTGAAGATATACACTATAGTAAAGGAATGCTTTGTCAAGATTGTCATACCTCTAACGATATGCATGGAGATGGCTTTGCTAGAGGTGCTAACTTGGGTGCAGTAGAGATAGAGTGTCAAGACTGTCATGGAACAACAAAGAAGTATCCATGGGAGTTACCACTAGGGTATTCTGATGAATTTGCTACTACACCTAAAATAGGTAAAGCTAGAGGTACAACCAAGACCTTGGCAGAGTATTTAAAACAGGGGGCTATTCCATCAGATAAAGGTGATGGGTTTTTACTCTCAGCTAGGGGAAATCCTCTGACAAAAGCCGTGCGTAAAGGTAATAAAATAGTTATGCACCTCTCCTCTGGTAAAGATATAGAATTAAAACCACTCAAACTACTAAAAGAAGAAAATAAGATTTCCAAAGAGGGTATGGTGGCCATGGATCAGATAGATGCACATACAGATAAAATGGAGTGTTATACATGTCATGCTACATGGGCACCTCAATGTTATGGATGTCATGTAAAAGTGGATTACTCAGGAGGGAAACAAAACCCTGATTATTTGGCAGCTTCTAAACATCATGTCAATGGAAAAACAGGAGAAGTTGACACCCTTAAAGACTTTTTGGTTGACGGTAAAGTAACAGAGACACGCTCTTATCTAAGATGGGAAGACCCCACACTCAGTCAAAATGGAGAAGGGCGAATCTCTCCTACAATTCCCGGTTGTCAAGTAACGTTGACAGTCATAGGTAAAGATGGTAAAGCATTGCTGCAGAACCATATGTGGAAGCTCAAAGGTGTCGAGAATAATGGTACTGTTGACACTCCAAAGGAGGGTGTCAACTCTATTGTCATGTCACCAGTACAACCACACACTGTAAGTAAAAAATCACGTACATGTGAGAGCTGTCATACAAGCCTAAAAGCACAAGGAAAAGGGATAAATGGTGGGAAGTATTTTGCGGATCAAAGTAAGACAACCATCGTTGATTTGATGGATGCTCAAAAAAAGTTACTTGTCAAACAAGTAGACGAACAAATACCAGCTATACCAAACTTAAAACATGACTACTCCGTACTCATAGATGAAAATGGTACACAGGTACAAACCGTAGGAAACCACTGGAAACTCTCTCAAGCATTAGACAATGAAACACGTGCTAAATTAGATCGATCAGGAGCCTGCCTGAGCTGCCATAAAGAGATGCCTAGCGAAGATTTAGCCGTATCTCTCATGATACATACAGCAAAATTTGCAGGAGTGACTGTAGACAATACAATGCATAAAACTATAGTACATAAGAGTATTTTACTTTCTGCTTGGGTACAGGTATTGGGTGGATTATTTATTGGTGGATTTGGAATTCTTTGGTTAATGAGACGTAGAAAATTAAAAAGTTAGAGAAAGTTTGACTTTTTCTAATATTTATAAATGATGTATTAGCACTTATTCTAAAGAAGGGATGATATTTTTACACTCTAATCTTACAATAACATCTGTACCTTCTAATATAAATTTTTTTTCTATCTGAAGAGTCTGGCATAATTTGTCTACTATGTGCAAGCCTATACCCAGACCTCTTTCGCTCTCTTTGTAAAAACGTTCAAAGACCTTATCAGGGTGACTCACCCCATAACTGCTGTTTCCTATAGATAAAATAGTCCCTGTCAAAGATATTTCTATCTTTCCATTACTAGTGTTATATTTACAGGCATTACTTAGAAGGTTGTAGATAATACGCTCAAAGGCTTGCTTGTCTGTAGTGAGTGTAAGATTCTCTAGGTACACATCCCAACGTAGATAGTCATACAAAGGGCTAAAGAATGTTACGTATCTGTCTATTACTTCATCAATGTAAAAGGTCTCTTCTGCCTGTTTTTGCTCTCTGAGATAAGAATCTAGGTTATGGTGTAGCATCTCTATTGTTTGGGTGGCGGTGCGTATACTTTGTATCTCTTCATTTTCAGTATCAATCATTTTTAAATTTAATAAAATAGAAGTCAATGGGGTATTGAGATCATGGATGATGTCTTTTATAAAGTCTTCAAGTAAATGCAAAGAACTTCTCAGAGGACGAAGTGTATACCATGCAGCAAGTAAAGAGATTATTAGTGCTCCCAAAATAAACAAGAAAAACTGCCAAAGTAAACTACGTTGTAACTGAGCCACTAAATGGTCATAGTCAACTTTAGAGTACCACACTTTAAGTACCTCTACATCATCATTTGAATAAGGTACCATGATAGTTCCTGATGGAGTCACTATCATCATCATCTCTTTTTTATTTGCATGGGGTAAAGGTACTAATATGTAGAGACTTTGTATATCTCCGTAAAGTGTATAAAATTTTTTCTTTTTTTCTTTGTTAACCACATCGATATCAAAACGTCCATCATCAAAACTGAGACTATAGTTTTTCATTTCTAAAAAAATATTATTTCGAATGTGTGCTGTTTCATCACGTACATTGTCATAAGAGATATATAATAAAAAGAGGACAATCACAGTAAAAAAAAGTAAAAAACTTTTAATAAATGATTCTTTTTCAGAGAATTTTATAACCCACTCCTCGTACTGCTTGTATTCCCAGCCCTGTCTCTTTTTTGAGTTTAACTATATTAACACGTAATGCACCATCATTTTGTGTTACGAGTGATTCCATGAGTACCTCCTTGCTTGCGGGTTGAGGGTAGGCTCTTAGAAGCGCTACAAAGATACTTTTTTGTACCTCTCCCATCCCATAGAGTATATTATCATGATATACCTCATGGTTAGTCATATCCAGACTATAGCTATGCACGGTAACTCTCTCTTTAAGTAGCATGGTCTTGGCTTTAATACGTAAGAGTAACTCTTCTGGATCAAATGGCTTCTTAACATAGTCATCTGCTCCCGCAGCAAACCCTTTAGTCATAGAGTCTATGTCTATTTGAGCAGAGATGATGATAGTAGGCGTTCTATCCTCTGCCTGACGCAAGCCAGTCAATACATCTATGCCATTTACCAAAGGTACATTGACATCAAACAGGTAAAGGTCATACTTGTTGTCATAGCTCAAATCTATAGCCTCTTCTCCCTGTTTTACCCAGTCTACCTCATAGTTGTGTCTCTGCAAATATTTGACCAGAGACTTTGCTAAATTAGGGTCATCTTCCAGTAACAGTATTTTAATCAAATTTGACTCCCTGTTCTATCTGTGGTTTAGAGATGACTTTTTTATGTTTCAAAGTTTCTTCATTACGAAACTTTATCATCACTTGACGTCTTATCTTTTTTTGTGATGCTCTCAATTTTACTTTTAGTGCATCAAGAAGTAAGCGTTTCTGTGCAGGTGTGGCATCTTTTATTTTAGCTACGAGGGTATGTACAGTAGTCTCTACATCTACAGATGTAGTGTCATTTGCCATTGACACCATAAATGTCATAGTCCAGATGCAAAAAACAGAGAATATTTTCACTATCATGCCTAATTCCTAATTTTACAAGATAGTAGCATCATTTGGATTAAACATATAAACGCTAACATTTTGCTAACGTTTAAGTTGTATACTTCGGTGTATGTTGTTAAATATTCATATTTACCTTAACTGTAAGTATGATATTTATTATACAGTATAGTAATACAAGGAGAAACATGATTAAATTTTTACTGGGTTTTGTTACTCTTGTTGTTGTTTTACTTGCTACTTATATGTTTACAAATAAGTCAAATGAAACTCCAAAAAAAATAACAATTACCAAGGTTGAAAAAAAAGATGTTTCTACGGAACAGGTAGAGGTTTCGAAAGTTAAGAAACTCAAAGCTCCTAATAAAAAAGTAAGTTCAGGAGGTAAATCTCCTCAGAATGCAGTAAAAAGTATATCTAAGGTTAACCAAACGGAAACTACTAATATAGGAGAAGGTCTTACACTTGAAGGCATTAAAAATGCTGATGTGAGTGATGAGGAGAAAGAGAGACTTCTAGGTGAACTCGTATCTTATGAAATCTATAAGGTTAGAAATGAACCTTCTGTAGCTCCTGAAGAAGACTTAGAAAGATTAAAACAAATTATCGAAAAAAACTTGAAGTGATACAGTATACATTTGGTTGGCAAGTAGCTAATGACAAATAGTATATACTTAAATCAAGTTATGTTATAGATATAATAAACATAGTGCTAAGGATTAACCTATCCTTGCCAACTACAACAAAAGGAAACTTAATTATGAAAAAACTACTAATCGCAGGGCTGGCAACAGCCACAATGACATCTATATCGGTAGCAGGAAGCTGCAGCGGAACACAGTGTAATGATGTAAAAGTCACCCAAATACTAGCAACATCTGCAGGAACAATTACAGTTACTTCAGATGCGGATGAATCAGGACTTTCTTGTACTACATTTGGAGGTCAGTATGTGTATATAGCAGCTGATGCACCAGGCAAAAATGCTCTTTATTCTGCTCTACTTACTGCAAAAACTACAAAAAGCCCTGTTCGTTTCATTATGACACCTGACAGTAGTGGGTACTGTCAAATCACAACTTTGTATGTGAACTAGTTTATCGTTTTACCCAGCACTCTAAACTTAAAGTTTAGAGTGCTTTTCTCTCCAAATTCCCTCATTTAAATCTCTATTTTTCAGTTCACAACTATCTTTTTATATCAACCCGGTTCCTCTCACAAATTTTATATCAATACGGCAATTTTAATCATTAACTATATCTTATAATCCTTAATATTTTATTGCTTTAACTTATAGATTTCACACTATACCTATAAGGCTATTTAAGCTATAATTATTAATTAAATTTAATCTTTTGGAAAGAACAATCATGCAAGCTAAAATAGCAATTATAGGTTTAGGATACGTAGGTATTCTCATCAATAAAGAGTTAAAAGGTCACATAGATACGTGTTTACAACCAAAGAGGCAATTTATCGTGATTTTAGAGTAGGAGATATTCGACACCCTAATGCAGACATCACTAAAGCCAAAACGACTGTAGGTTGCATCCCCACACATGACATCTACAAGGGTATAGAAGAGGCTATTGAATGGTATATTGAGAGTATAAAAGGAAAATCTAACTATGTTTAAAAATAAAACATTACTTATTACAGGGGGAACAGGTTCATTTGGGAATGCTGTACTGCGTCGATCTCTAGATACGGACATCAAAGAGATTCGTATCTTTTCCCGTGATGAAAAAAAACAAGATGATATGCGTAAAGTATACAATAATCCAAAATTGAAATTTTATTTAGGTGATGTACGTGATGAAAACTCCATAAAAGATGCAATGCGCGGAGTGGATTATGTCTTCCATGCGGCTGCTTTGAAACAAGTACCGTCTTGTGAGTTTTACCCAATGCAAGCAGTTAAGACAAATATTGTTGGGACAGAAAATGTACTTTATGAAGCTATCGCAGCAGGTGTAAAAAAGGTCATTGTACTGAGTACAGATAAGGCTGTCTATCCCATAAATGCAATGGGTATTAGTAAAGCGATGATGGAAAGAGTAGCTGTAGCTAAATCTCGAAACCTCAATGATGATGATATTATGATCGCAGTAACCCGATATGGGAATGTGATGGCATCTAGGGGCTCAGTAATACCTTTATTTATAGACCAGATACGTCAAGGAAAAGAGATAACCATTACTGATCCTGCGATGACACGTTTTATGATGAGTCTTGACCAAGCAGTAGAACTTGTACTCTTTGCTTTTGAAAAGGGAAGAAATGGTGACATCTTTGTGCAAAAAGCTCCAGCAGCAACCGTTGGACTACTTGCCCAAACTTTGACAAATATTCTTGGTAAACCAGAATATCCTATCAGTATTATAGGTACAAGGCATGGAGAAAAACTATATGAAGCACTTTTAACAAGAGAAGAGATGGTGCATGCAGAAGATATGGATGACTACTACCGTATTCCTGCAGATACACGTGACCTTAACTACGCTAAGTTCTTTGATAAAGGCGAAGAGGTAGTTACGCAAGCCCATGAATATCACTCGCATAATACGAGACAACTTAATGAGGAAGAACTGAAAGCACTACTTTTAGACTTACTTGAAATACAAGATGATTTAAAAGAGTTTGGTGTCTGTTAAATGAATGTACTCGTTACCGGTAGCCAAGGGTTTATAGGGTTAAATCTATTAGAACGTTTAAGTCGTATAGAAGGATTAAATGTCTCTACTTTTAGTAGAGATGACAAAGATAAAGCTTTAGAAAAAAAAGTTAATAGCGCTGATTTCATTTTTCATCTTGCAGGTATTAACCGTCCGAAAAATGTAGAAGATTTTTATAAAGGAAATCGTGACCTTACCCAAAGAGTAGTACAACTTGCCAAAGATTCTGGAAGAAAAATACCTATTCTTATTAGCTCATCCACACAGGCAGCTTTTGACAATGACTATGGTAAAAGTAAACAAGCAAGTGAATCTATACTTGAGACATATGCTAAAGAAAATGATTCTGCTGTGTATATTTATCGACTTCCTAATATTTTTGGAAAATGGTCAAAACCTAATTACAATACTGTTATCGCTACATGGTGCCATAACATCACACGCGATATTCCACTACAGGTTAATGATGGAAGTGTGGCACTTACTTTAGTTTACATCGATGATGTAGTAGAACACTTTGTGAGACATCTTGAAGAAAGTGGACGAATAGGTTCCTTATTTCCTGGGGTATACCCTGTATATATCAAAACGCTTGATGAGATTAAAACACTTTTGGAAGCGTTTAAAGAGAGTAGAATAACACTTTCTATACCTCGTGTAGGGAAAGGCTTTGAAAGAGCACTTTATGCTACCTACCTTAGTTTTTTACCTACAAATAAATTTGCTTATGAGCTCAAGGGCTATGAAGATGATAGAGGTACCTTCTATGAATTTGTCAAGACATTAGATAGTGGGCAGTTTTCCATCTCTACGACTGTACCTGGAATTACTCGTGGAAATCATTATCATAACACTAAAAATGAAAAGTTTCTTGTCATAAAAGGTGAAGCAAGCATTAAGCATCGTCAAATACATGGAGATAACATCATAGAATATAAAGTCAGCGACAAAAAAATGGAAGTCGTTGAAATGATCCCTGGTTACACACATGATATTACCAATACAGGTAACGATGAAATGGTATTATTACTTTGGGCAAATGAGAGCTTTGACAGAGAAAATCCTGATACGTATTTTTTAGAAGTATAATTTTGCAACGACTTGATAGTTTAGACTTCTTGAGGGGATGGGCCTCCGTATTTGTAGTTATTTCTCACCTTATGGGTGTATTTTGGGTTTCTCAATCTGGACTAGAGGGTTTGATGGGATATGAAAACATTGGTAAAATCAATCTTTTCGGCACTGAATGGATAATTAATAATAGACTTTTTTTGGGACAATTAGGTGTAGCGATATTTTTTCTTATCAGTGGTTATGTTATTACGCTTTCGTTAGAGAAATATCATGGTTTCGGTTTTCTTATAAATCGTATTATTCGAATCTACCCTGTGTATATTGCAGGTTTTTTTATGACAATACTTGGGTTGTATTTAGTAGATTTTCAAAATGATGGTATTCCATATACAATAACGGAATTGTTTATACATATATTAATTATACCTCGGCAGTGGTTGAATTTCCCAGCGATAGATGGGATTTCTTGGACATTGGAAATTGAATTATACTTTTATCTTACAATGTATATTATATATCAATTACCTAAAAAAATAAGAAACTATTCCATGCTATTACTATTTTTTTCTAGTGTAGTAATAGTGTACATACATAAGTTAGGAGGGTATGAGCTAAAGGTCATTCTTATGATTGGATATATGCTTCTAGGCTATTTTTTTTATATATTCCAGCATGGACTCATTAATAAATGGCACTTACTTATTTTAATATTAGTGGGATGTCTGAGTGTGGGTATTTATTATCAAAATAATGCAGTGGGTCGTTATTTACCTTATTTATTGGCACCTATACTATTTTGGGTAATGTTATTTAGGTTTAAAAATTATAAAATAGATAATATTTCAAAATTCTTATCACAAATTAGCTATCCTCTTTATGTAGTGCACCCAATCTTTGGCTATGGTATATTAATATACCTTTTAAAGTCAGGATTTAGTAGCTGGAATGCACTTATTATAGTTTTATTTTTAGTCTTTATTTTAGCATATATGATTCATCTGTATGTAGAAAGACCTGCAATGCAATATGCTAAAAAATTTAATTATAAAAATAATAAGATTAATCGGACTAAGTAGAAGTTGAAAACTAAGCCTATAATTATACTTATGCTATACTCCCTGTAAATTTTAAACAAAAAATTGTTACATATATTTCTCTTCAATAGGATAAAATAAAATGATAAAAAAATTGAAAGTGATGACAGTAGTGGGGACACGTCCAGAGATTATTAGACTAGCTTCAGTTATGAAAAAACTGGATGCTTCAGAAGCCATAGAACAAGTTATCGTCCATACTGGACAAAACTATGACTATGAGCTTAATGAAGTGTTTTTTAAAGATTTTGGACTTAGAAAACCGGATTACTTTTTAAATGCTGCCTTGGGAAATGCAGCTGAAACCATTGGAAATATCATCATTAAAGTTGACCCTATCTTAGAAGAAGTTCAGCCTGATGCTTTTTTAGTTTTGGGAGATACAAATAGTTGTCTTTGTGCTATCCCTGCAAAAAAGAGACAAATTCCTATCTTCCACATGGAAGCAGGAAACCGTTGTTTTGACCAGCGGGTCCCAGAAGAGACAAATAGGAAGATTGTTGATCATATCTCAGATATTAACCTCACTTATAGCGATATTGCTAGAGAATACCTATTACGAGAAGGACTACCAGCTGATCGCATCATTAAAACAGGTAGTCCTATGTATGAAGTCATACATAGTAAACTAGATGCTATCAAAGCTTCAAATATTTTAAGTGAATTAACTTTAGAAAAAGGTAAATATTTTGTTGTCTCTGCACATAGAGAAGAGAACATTGGGAGTGACAGAACATTTGATGCTTTAGTAGAAACACTTAATGCTATGGCAAAAATGTATAATTTACCGATCATCGTTTCAACGCACCCAAGAACTCGTAATAAAATAGACGAAAAAAAGGTTACTTTTAATCCGTTAATAAAACTTATGAAACCGCTAGGATTCAATGACTATGTCAAGCTTCAAATGGATGCCAAGGCAGTACTAAGTGACAGTGGAACAATTAGTGAAGAGTCTTCTATCTTAAGGTTTCCGGCACTCAATATACGAGAAGCACATGAACGTCCTGAAGCGATGGAAGAAGCATCTGTGATGATGGTAGGGTTAGATAAAGAGCGTATTTTACAAGGATTGCAGATACTTGAAACACAAACACCTGAGTTACTACGACATGTGTCTGACTATAGTATGCCTAATGTTTCAGATAAGGTATTAAGAATTATTTTGTCTTATACGGATTATATTAATCGTACAGTTTGGAAAAAAGAAGCTTAAGTGAATAAGAAACAAACCATAATTTATGTAGGTGGATTTGAATTACCAGATAAAAATGCTGCAGCGCAAAGGGTATTGTCAAATGCAAAAATATTCAGAGCTTTAGGGTTTAATGTTTTACTAATTGGTATTGACAAGGCACTATATAGAGATACCAATATAGAGAGTACCAAAAAAGTTATTGATGGGTTTGAATCTTATGCAATTCCGTATCCAAAAGATAAAAAATCATGGTTTATACACATCATATCAGCAAAATATTTAACTCATTTTGTTAATGCAAAAAATGATATTTATGCAGTAGTCTGTTATAACTATCCTGCTGTAGCAATGTTGAATATAAAATCTATGTGTAAAAGTAAAGGTATTATTTGTTTATCAGATGCTACAGAATGGTATGAAAGTAGTGGAGGAGGATTAGTATTTAATTTTATAAAATGGTTAGATACTTATATGAGGATGCATTATGTTCATTATAAAGTCGACGGCATTATTACGGTGAGTAAATTTTTAACAGATTTTTATAGTCAACAAAATTGTAACATTGTTCAGTTACCTACATTATATGATGTAGAACAACTTGAGTATTATTCCCACAAAAAAGATATAGACAGGATGTATTTCATGTATGCTGGTAGTGCTTTTAATTTAAATCGTGTTACGAAAGATAGAAGCAATATAAAAGATAGACTGGATATTATTATCTTAACTTTTTATAAAGTATATAAAATAAATCCTAGATTCATTTTAAATATTTATGGTTTAACAAAAGAAAACTATCTTGCAGTTTTCTCTGAACATAAAGATATACTTTTTGAATTAGAAAATCATATTAAATTTCATGGTCGATGTCCCCATACTCAAATCATTGAAAGTATACAAAAAAGTGATTTTACTATTTTTATAAGAAATATTGAAAGGGTTATTGAAGCTGGATTTCCTAGTAAATTTTCAGAATCAATTTCATATGGAACACCTGTAGTATCAAATTTAATTAGTAATATTGAGCCTTACATCGAAGAGGGTAAAAATAGTTTTATTATTAGTTTGGATAATGAACAAAAACGTATTAATAAAATAATATCCATTTTAGACTTGGATATGGATCAGATATTAGAGATGAAAAATTATTGTAAAGAACATAAAATTTTTGATTATAGAGAGTATCTTGAATCAGTAAAAATATTTCTAGAAAAAGTAGGGCAGCCAATATGAAATTACGACGTATAGTAAAAATTTTTACTGTTCCTTTTAAACTTTTACATGCACAATTATATCCAGTCCAATATGCAAAACTACTAGGTGTCAAAATGAATGGCAATGTAACTATTTATGGGAGTAGTTATAAAATGTTTAGTTCAGAGGCATTTTTAGTTACTCTCGGTGACAATGTATTTATTAGTTTGGATGCTAAATTTATTTGTCATGATGGATCTGTTTTACCGTTTAGAAAAGATATACCCGATTTAGATATTACAAATAGAATCAATGTTGGAGATAATGTTTTTATAGGCTTAGGTGCGCTCATTTTGCCTGGTGTAAATATTGGTGATAATTGTATAATAGCCGCATATTCGGTAGTGACAAAAGATGTACCTGACGGTATGATTGTTGGAGGAAATCCAGCTAAGATTATTAAAAGTACTTTTGAGTATTTAGAAAAAGCACAAAAAAACTCTATCCATATTGGTCATTTAACAGGAAAAGAAAAAGTGGAAAAATATAAAGAAATCTTTAAGGTAAAATAATTGTGAAAATACATAAGGTAGATTTAATACCATTAAAGGCACTTATTCTATATATATTTATAGGTGTTTCTTTAAGCTTTTTTGGTCCAGTTGCATATATGAATTACGATAAACTTTTAGTGGGTACATATATGATGGCATTTATTATATTATTTTCAATGGGTTACACATTAGGTTTAATAGAGATTGACCCTCCTGAAAAAAATCTAAATATTCAATATCAAAATAATAATCTTCGTAAGATACTATTTTGGGTTAAAGTAAGTATCATTATTATAGCTTCTGTACAGTTTATTAATTTAATACTATCTCTTTCTGCGGGTACTTTAAACTTGTCAGTATCAAATATGGGACAAGCTTACATAGATACTTATGAAAATTATGAAAGAGGTACAGGAAATGTAAGCCTTACCTTTCTGGTTCAAATTTTTACATATATACCCTATTTGATAACTTTAATTTTAGGGGCATTTTATTTTAAACAGTTACCTAGGTTTTATCAAGTTATGATTATCTTCTCTTATCTTTCTATTATTATTATAGAAACAATTGGACATGGAAAACAAAAGCAGTTAGGTGATATTTTTATTTTTCTACTACTTGTGTTTTTTTTAAAATCTAACTTATTAAACAAGTATGCAAGAAAAAAGATCTTTAGAAAGGTGGTCTTTTTTGGTTTAATTGGTGTGAGTGCACTAGTTAGTGTTTTATATTTTAGGTATGCAGCACTGGGTGTTTCAGTATCAAATATTAATGAGAGAATAAATCCCCTTATGGAGTTTGACCTTGAAAGTATCATTTTTCAAATATTTGGTGATGAAATAGGTTTTCCTATTTCTGTATTTTCAACGTATTTATCTCAAGGGTATTATGGGTTATCTTTAGCAATGCAACAGCCCTTTGAATGGACATACTTTGTTGGAAATTCTTATTCACTTGCTGTTTTAATGCAGAGATATTTTGCTTTACCTATAGATTTTCATGATACGTATGCATATAGAACAGCATTGAATACAGATTGGGATGAAAGTAAATGGTTTTCTGTGTTTACATGGTATGCTGGGGATATAACTTTTATTGGAGCATTAATACTGTTTAGTTTAGTAGCAATTCTTTATGCAAAAGTTTGGAAAGAGGCTTATATGTATCAAAATCCAATTTCAGTTGTATTGTTTGCTATGTTGACTATAGCTATGCTGTATATTCCTTCGAATAATCAATTGTTACATACTCCAGGTAGTATTATAGCTGTATTCTTTTTTTTAATTTTATGGATATTTAAACATAAAAAATTTAATTTTTATAGAACAACTGTATAAGGGATAAATAATGAAAAAAGAAACATTATTTACAACTGGACTTTTCATAATGTTGTTCATTGTATTAGGTAAATTCATTGCCTTTGCCAAGGATATCGTTATTTCTACATATTTTGGGGCAAGTACCGATACAGATGCTTTTTTTATAGCACTAAATATCACTTCTATTCTTTTTATAGCATTTTATTCTACTGTATCGCTAGTTTTTTTACCTCTTTATAATGAAACAAAAATAAAACATGGTCTTCAAGCTACTAACTTATTTAGTAGTAATATTATTAATATATACTTATTGATATCTTTTATTATAGTTTTATTGGGTATTTACTTTGCTCCTGAATTTGTAAACTTAATAAATGCATCATCTAACCCTACAAATATCGATTTAACGATTATGTTATTACGTATTATGGTACTCTCATTCGTTTTTTCTATTTTTATAAGTTTTATGACATCTATACAACTTAGTAATGAACAATATATATCTCCACATTTAGTACCTATTATCAATAATCTAATAGTTGTTATTGCTATAGTAATACTTGCTCCAAAATACGGTATCTACGTTCCTGCCGTTGCAGGTGTAGTTGCATGGATAATTCAAGCTCCTTTGCATAAATGGATTGTGAGAAAAAATTTTAATTATATTTTTCACTTAAATTTAAAAGATGAAAGCATTAAAAAAATGGGTTTACTTTTTCTTCCCGCATTTTTAGGTATTTTTATTGACCAGACAAATATCATGGTAGATACCATCCTTGCTTCAGGACTACATGAAGGAAGTGTCTCTGCACTTAACTATGCAAATAGGTTGATCAGTTTTGCAAGCGGTATTTTCGTAATGGCTATTATGAGTATTATGTATCCTATGTTTTCAAAATATATTGTTAATGAAGAACATGAAAAACTAAACAACTCTATACGAACCAGTATACGCTTATTGCTGTTAGTAATGTTACCTATCACGGCTATCGTTTTTGTATTTCATCATGAAATTGTTTCCATTGTATTCCAAAGAGGGAAATTTGATGAATCTGCAACACAAATAACTTCTTCTGTTTTTTTCTTTTATAGTATAGGTATTATTTTTTTAGGATTACGTGAATTATTTAATAAAGTTTTTTATGCACAAAAAAATACAAAGACCCCTTTATTTATTAGTTTTATTGCAGTTAGTACAAATATCATACTTAGTATTATTTTGGTTAAAAGTATGGGTGTAACGGGCTTAGCATTCGCATCTTCTATCTCATTAATTTTATATGTTTTATTGCAATTAATAATATTACAACATACAATCGGTAAGGATTTTTATAATGGTATCTTTATATTTTTAACAAAAAATACCATAGCTGTCTCTCTGTCTATTTTTGTTATGTGGGAATATAAAGAATATAACTATTTAAACAATCTCTATTTGGATTTTTTTGTAGGAGCTCTATTAGGTATAATATTTTTTTTGTTACCTTTATTTTTTTTAAAAAATGAAGAGTTGTGTAATTTGAAAATATCATTATCAAAAAAATTAAAAATATATAATCCCCAAAAGAAAGATAAATGAAACCTAAACTAATCCGAATTACAACTGTTCCCATATCTCTAAAAATTCTTTTACAAGACCAATTAAAATTTATGAATCAATATTTTGAAGTGCTAGGGGTTTCCAGTGGAGGGAAAGAGCTTGCTGACGTAAAACAAGATGAAGGTATTAGAACGATAGAACTTGATATGAGTAGGGAAATCACTCCTATTAAAGATTTAATTTCATTAGTAAAAATGATTCGTCTATTTTTGAAAGAGAAGCCTGACATTGTCCATACACATACGCCTAAAGCAGGAATTGTAGGAATGGTGGCAGCATATGTGACTAGAGTACCATATAGACTACATACAGTAGCAGGTCTTCCCGTAATGGAAGCAAGTGGTAAAAAAAAGAAAGTTTTACTTATGGTTGAAAAAATCACTTACTTATGTGCTACTCAAGTCTACCCAAACTCTTACGGACTTCAAGAATATATTTCCAAAAATAAGCTGGCAGACAAAAAAAAGTTAAAAGTCATAGGTCATGGTAGCAGTAACGGTATAGATACTCTACAGTTTAATCAGACACATAAAGTTCTACTAGAAGCAGAAGAAATAAAGAAAATATATGATTTAGAGAATAAATTTGTATTTTGTTTTGTTGGGCGTGTTGTGAAAGATAAGGGTATCAATGAATTGATGTATGTATTTGATAAGCTTAGTCAAAAGTATAATAATATTACTCTTTTAATAGTGGGACAGTTGGAAGATGAGCTAGATCCTATTTCTATTTCATCGCATACGATTTTAGAAAATAATCCCCAAATCATATATACCGGTTTCCAAAGGGATATTCGACCTTATCTTGCGTCAAGTGATTGTTTTGTATTGCCTACGTACAGAGAGGGGTTTCCAAATGTAGTGTTACAAGCATGCAGTATGGAACTTCCGTGTATCGTAACTAACATCAATGGATGCAATGAAATTATTGAACACAATAAAAATGGGCTGATTGTTAAACCCAAAAATAATAATGAACTTTATAGTGCAATGCATAAAATGGTAGAAGAGGAAGAACTTTCTACACAATTAAGTTTAAATAACAGAAATGATATAATCAAAAAGTATGATAGAAAAATTTTTCATCAATATTTACTAGAAGAATATAAGAAGGTACTAGAGAATGACTAAATTAATATTTGATAAAACTTTAGCACTTATTCTCATACTCCTTTTTTCTCCTATCTATCTTATCGTATCTATTTTGATTTTCATTAAAATGGGAAAACCTATACTTTTTAGACAACAAAGACCCGGAATAAATGAAAAAATATTTGGTATATATAAGTTTAGAACTATGACCAATGAAAAAGATGATAAGGGAGAGCTGTTACCTGATGAAGAAAGATTAGTGGGTATAGGAAAATTTATACGTAGTACATCGCTCGATGAGTTACCACAACTCTTTAATGTACTTAAAGGTAATATGAGTTTTGTAGGACCTCGTCCACTTCTCATAGAGTATTTACCTCTCTATAATGAGAAACAAAAAAAACGCCATACTGTAAAACCAGGCATCACAGGCTGGGCACAGGTCAATGGACGCAATGCCATAAGTTGGAAACAGAAGTTTGACTATGATGTATGGTATGTAGAGCGTCAATCATATTGGCTGGATATGAAAATACTTTGGATGACTTTTTTAAAAGTGATAAAAAGAAGTGATATAAGTTCTGATACAACAGTAACTATGGAAAAATTTGAAGGTTCTCCCGAATGAAGCAAATCTATATTTATGGATCCAGTGGGCATGGGTTGGTTGTTGCAGATATCGCGAAGGTATGTGGCTATGAAAAGATTATTTTTATAGATGATGGAGAAAATAATCATCTTACATTTGAAGATATTAAGGAGTGTAGTAATATACCTATGGCTCTCGGTATTGGAAATAATACTATACGAAAAAAACTTTTTAAAAAAGTAAAGAAGCATCATTTTAAAGTTCCTGTTTTAGTGCATCCAAGTGCAACAATCTCATTAAACGTTGATATAGGGGAAGGAACAGTTATTATGCCTCAAGTAGTGATTAATATAAAAAGTCAAATAGGCAGAGGGGTTATACTCAATACATCATCTGTCATTGAACATGAAAATATGATAGCAGATTTTGTACATATCTCTCCTAAAGTTGCATTGGCAGGAAATGTTACCATTGATGAAGAGACACATATTGGCATAGGTTCTTGTGTCATACAGAGAATAAAAATTGGTAAAAACTGTACGATTGGTGCAGGTTCAGTGGTTATAAAAGATATTGAAAATCAAAAAGTGGCTTATGGAAATCCATGTAAAGTGATAAAGGAATAAAAGTGAATAAAAGACTATTTTTGTCTGCTCCACATATGGGTGGGAATGAACTAAAGTATATCGAAAAAGTATTTGAGAGTAACTACATAGCTCCCTTGGGAAAATATGTCAATAAGTTTGAAGAGAGTATAAGGGATTATACGAAAACCCCCAATGCATTAGCTGTTACCTCTGGGACGGCGGCTATCCATTTGGCTCTTCGTATACTTGGTATTAAAGAAGGGGACGATGTCCTTGCCTCCACATTTACTTTTATAGGTTCTGTCAATGCGATACTCTATCAAGGAGCTAATCCTGTTTTTATAG
>Ga0256844_10000066_pt1 | contig 42180 bp, 35 predicted proteins | sample MusselsmetaG_FD_189100 | JGI IMG/M metagenome (GOLD analysis project Ga0256844, IMG submission 189100) | Mussel associated microbial communities from hydrothermal vent at the East Pacific Rise, Pacific Ocean - Mussels | ecosystem: Host-associated > Mollusca > Shell > Unclassified ... | reverse complement strand
ATAAAATAAGCCTTTTGTAATGATGTTGTAGGAACAAAATTATACTGAAAAGTGGCTATTTATGGGCTTTAATACTTAACTTAAGTTTGTGGATTTATTGGAATCTATGTGCGAAAGTTGAGTATATAAATTAAAGGTTTCAAGGTGAAGTTGACAATAATAAATGGACAAATAGGAGTAAGACCTCCAGTTACTAAACCACATCCAGGTTTTTTGCATGAAATAGGTGAAGAGAGATTTAAAAGACTTGTTTATGACCATTATGACCTTATTCAAAAGAGTGATATTGCTTTTCTTTTTCCTATCCATGATGAGGATGATTTTGCGGAGGCTAAACAACATGCTTTTGATTTTTTGATTCAAGAGAGTGGAGGACCTGATTACTTTAAGCAGAGCCGTGGTGATTCTCAAATGGTTGGACGTCATGCACCTTTTCGTATTGATGAAGCTGGCAGAAAGTCATGGTTAATTCTTTATGCACCACTTTTAGAAGCTTTGGTTGATGAAGGAATCACAGAAGAGTACATACAATCTTTTTGGGATTATCTAGATATTTTTTCTATGTGGTTGGTAAATACAGAGAGTTAAAAATTTATAAACTCTCTTTTTCTCTTTTTAAAAGTTGCACACTCAGTGTAGCCCACATCTCTAGCCATTTTTATAACTTCATCATTAAACATTGAAACTTGCTCTGGCTTGTGAGCATCTGAAGCAAATGTTATGGGAATCCCAAGTTCATAAGCCTGTCTAAGTAAGCTTAGTGATGGATAAGCTTCGGCTACAGGTTTTCTGTATCCTGCAACATTTAACTCTAACACCATATCTGCTTTTTTTATAGCTTTAAGGGCATTTGCTGCCATTTCATTTATATTTTTATTGGGCATAAATTTGAAAACTTTGATAAGATCTAAGTGTCCTACAATATCAAAGAGTTTACTCTTGGCCATCTCTTCGATGGTATCGAAATATTTTTGCCATATCTCATCTATATTTTGTTCCTTATATCGTCCAATAAACTCAGGATTATCAAAGCCCCAACCCTCGATGAAGTGCACAGAACCGATGAGGTAATCAACATCTGCGTTTAGGACTCTTTCATCCATATGTCCTTGGAGATAATCAACTTCGTAACCAAGTAAAATTTCTATTTTGTCTTTATACTTCTCTTTGGCAGCTAAAACATCTTTTTCATAACTCTTCATATCTGAAAAAGTCATACGATATTTCGGGTCAAAATCCATAGGTGCATGGTCAGAAAATCCAAACTGTTTTGTACCCGATTTTATAGCTGCTTCAATGTACTCATCCATCTCGCCAACAGCGTGATTACAAAGAGGCGTGTGGTTGTGTAAGTCGACTATCATATTTTCTCGCTTTTAGAGTACTGCTATATATATTATGCTATTATAGTGACAATTAATAAATTTGACGAATTTACAGATGGAGAATCCTTAATGACACAAGAAGAACTAGATGCTTTAATGAATGGTGATATGGGTGATATTAATGAGTTAGGCGATGAGGTTGTTGAAGAGACTTCTGAATTAGCAGAGGAGTCTCCAACAGAGGCTTCTGAGGTAGATGAGAGTATTCCTGCTGGATATGATGATGATACTGCTCACCACTGGCCACTTCCAGCAACAGATGAAAATAAGATGGTTCACCAGCTAGATGATGTAACAAAAGAGAGTGAAGAAAAAGCAAGTGAAATTTTTGACATTATCGAAAATATTAGTAATGATTTAATGGAAAAAGAGGAAAATGTACAGAGATCAATAGACACATTTACTGCAAATATAGAACTTTTTACAAAACTAAGTACAAAATTTCCAGAAGTTGAAGCTTTTAAGACTAGTTTAGAGAGTAATAAAGTAGCATTAAATAGTTCAAATGAGACTATGGAATCACTTCAAAATAGTGGTGATTCTATCATGAGTGTTATGGATATTATGCAGTATCAAGATATCCATCGCCAAAAAATTGAGCGTGTTATCAATGTAATGCGTGCGCTCTCAAAATATATGAATACACTCTTTGAGGGTAAAATAGATGATGAAAATAGAGTTTCATCTGCAAAGCATATTGTGGGTGACGAGAACAATGATGTAGCTTCTACTGATGATATTGAAGCTCTTTTAGCCCAATTTGGACAGTAATGAAGAAAGTTGAGTTACTCTCTCCTGCGGGAACTTTAGAAAAATTAAAAATAGCACTTGATTTTGGTGCTGACGCTGTTTATGGTGGCGTGAGTCACTTCTCTTTGCGTATTCGTTCTGGAAAAGAATTTAGTATGGAAGACTTTAAGCAAGGCATAGATTACGCTCACTCAAAGGGCAAAAAAGTTTATGCAACGATAAACGGATTTCCTTTTAACTCTCAACTTTCACTTTTAAAAAAACACATTATCGCAATGGCAGAACTAAAGCCTGATGCTTTTATAGTTGCAACGCCAGGTGTTTTAAAACTCTGTAATGATTTAGCTCCTGATATGCCTCTTCACCTCTCAACCCAAGCAAATGTTATGAATGTTTTAGATGCTCAGATTTATCATGATATGGGTGCAACTAGGATTATTACTGCACGTGAGATATCACTTAAAGATTTGATAGCTATTAAAACAGAAATTCCAACACTTGAACTTGAAGTATTTGTTCATGGAAGTATGTGTTTTGCATATAGTGGTCGTTGTCTTATCTCTACTCTTCAAAGTGGTCGTGTTCCAAATCGTGGTTCTTGTGCAAATGATTGTCGTTTTGATTATGAACTTTATGCTGCAAATCCTGAGACTGGAACTCTTTTTAGACTTGATGAAGAAGAGGGTGTTGGAACATACATCATGAATGCAAAAGATCTGAATCTTGCTTCGCATATGAAAGAGATACTAGATAGTGGTGTGGTTGACTCAGTCAAAGTGGAAGGTCGCACAAAAACAGCTTATTACGCAGCTATAACTGCAAAAGCTTACAGAATGGCGATTAATGATTACTATGATAAAAAGTTTAATGACGAAAAATATCAATATGAACTTCAATCATTACAAAATCGTGGCTATACAGATGCTTACTTAGTCTCACGTCCGTTTGAGAGACATGATACTCAAAGTTTAGATTTTACTATGCAACTTGGAACACACCAAGTAAGTGGTGTAGTAAATGCAGAGGGTACTCACTTTTTATGTAAATATAAAACTTTGCCAAATGATGAGATGGAAGTAGTTTTTCCATTAGGCTCAAAAGTTGAGATAGTTGATAATGAAATCGGCTCAACTTATGAAAGAGATGGTCGTTTTTATATGAAAATGAAACAACTCAAAGCTAAAAATGGAAAAATTTGGGAAGAGATTCACAGTGGCAATGTAAATGAGATAGCACTTCCAACTTCATTTCCCTCTTATACATTTTTTAGAGTTCCCGCTAATTTAAGCATGGGAACTAATCCAAAAAAATAAAAATATTGTATAATTACAAAAATAAAATATAGGAAAATATAAATGAAATTTGTATCAATTGTAATGGGTTCAAAAAGTGATTATGAAGTAATGAAATCGTGTTCAGACACACTTGAAGCATTTGGTGTTAATTATGAGATGATTATCTCTTCAGCTCACCGTTCACCAGAGAGAACAGCAACTTATATTGCCGAGGCTGAAGCTAAAGGTGCCCAGTGTTTTATTGCTGCTGCTGGTATGGCTGCACACTTAGCTGGTGTTTTATCTTCTAAAACTGTTAAGCCGATTATTGGTGTACCTATGAGTGCTTCTGCATTAAGTGGAATCGATGCTCTTCTTTCAACTGTTCAAATGCCTGCTGGTATGCCTGTTGCTACTGTTGCAATAGGTAAAGCTGGTGCGATTAATTCTGCATATTTAGCTATGCAAATATTAGCACTTGATAATGAAGAATTAGCTATTAAGCTAAAAGAAGACCGTATTGCAAAAGCTAAAAAAGTTGAGATGGATTCATTAGAGATAGAGACAAAAATTAAATAGTTTTTAGTTAAAAGGGGTTTACATGCAATGGATGAGCGATGAAGAGTATAGTAACTTAACTGGTTTAGATATCTCGGCTATTGAAGATTTGTGTGAATGTGGCAAACTTACTGTAAAAGTCGAAGATGGGATTAGATATATAGACCCATCTAAAGGTACGGGAGAAGTTGTACCTGCTCAACTGAGTGAACTCTCTAAAAGAAACACACACGAGATGTTAGTGCAACCTGAGTTTGTTGAAAAAACTATAGGCACTATCATCAACCTCCATGAAAAAGTTTTAGATGCCAAAGATGAGACTATCGAGGCTGTAAAAGTTGAAAATGAGTTTCTACGTGAGGCTTTAGGCTCACTACAAGAACTTTATGATGAAGATAGAACAACAATTGCAACTTTAACTGAACAGTTAAAACTTTCACAACAAGAAGTAGAATTCATGAGACGTAAATATAAACTAATGTGGAATAAAGCCATAGAAGAACATACTAGTGAATAGTTTATAGCGAGCAAAGCTCATTATAACGGCATGGACTAAAGTCCCTACACCCCCCTAAAGCTACAAAAAAACAAGTTTTTTGAGAAATAAAAGGTTTATAAAGTATGACAATAGACGAAGCCTGCGTTTCATGTATAATTAATCAAAGTGTAAAAGTTGCAGATGCAATAAACGCAACTCCCTCGTTAAAAACTAAGCTCACGTCAACCGTAGAAGGTATGAGTAGAGATTTTTCATTTGATAACAATCCTCCAGAAATTGCTGCTGATGTTTATGAAAAAATGGCACTTATAGCTAATAAAACAGATCTTTATGATGAGGTAAAAGAGCTTTCAACAAAAAAAGCACTCTCTTTTGTACCTCTTTTAAAAGAAAAACTTTCAAAATCTGATGACAAACTTTTAACAGCTACAAAAATAGCAGTGGCAGGAAATGTAATTGATTTAGCTGCTGAAGTAGAATTTGATTTAGAAGAAGAGCTCACTAAAATATTTGATACAGATTTCTCTCATAATGATTTTGATGCCTTACAAAGCAGTTTAGACTCTGTAAAAAGTGTAGTAATTTTAGGGGATAATGTTGGGGAACATATATTTGATTATATGTTTATAGAGACTCTTAAAGAGTTGTACCCAAGCGTTGAATATCATTACTTTGTTAGAGGAAATCCTATTATCAATGATGTAACAACTAAAGAGGCAAAAGAGGCTGGATTTGATGAGTTGTGCCATCTTGTTGATAGTGGAGTAAACACTCCAGGCTTTACCTACTCACGTGCAACTAAAGAGGCACAAGAGTTGTTTGATAGCGCAGATTTAGTTATATCAAAGGGGATGGGAAACTACGAATGCCTTACTCCCTCTCATAGGGATAAGATATGTTTTTTACTTAAAGTAAAGTGTGGGGTAGTAGCAAATTCTTTAGATAGAGAAATAGGTGATATTATTTGTAAAATATTTTAAATATAATATAAAAAATAGATTTATTTAGGTAAAATAGCTTTAAGTTTAAACACAAGGGGTTAGTTATGGTTATAAAGATGTTGATTAGTGTATTACTTGCTACGGTATTATTCTTAAGTGGATGTGGTGATAGTGAGGGGGAAGATAGTCTAGCAATTCAACAAATGTTAGATGATGGTGATTATGCAGGTGTAATTACTGCATTAGAGAGTAGTGCAGATAGTGATGGTGACTATATAGCTCTTGGTACTGCATATATGGGAAAAGCAGGAGTTAGTTTAACAAATATAGTGAGTGCAATGTCTTCTGACAATGTGAGTAACGATGGTTTTGCTAGTTTTGTAAATGGTATTGCTGACATAAGTACACCTACAGCATTGACTGACTTAGGTAAGTCAAGTAAGTACTATAAAATGGTTGTAGGAGATTGTTCTGCTCTGGATTTAAGTGATTCTGCAAAAGATATATGTCTTTACATCGGTTTGGGTGCAACAACGAGAAGTGCTGTCACAATAGATAGTTTAGTAGGGAATATTTCTACATTTTCAGATAATACTATTATTGATAATCAACTAACAGCATCTGTTTGTGCTATGGCATACGCATTTAATAATACAAATAATGGTACTTGTACATTTACTGAGAGTCCTGATGTTAATTTTACTGTAATAAGTAGAGTTTATACGCCATTAATTGTCACTGTTGTTGCAGATGTAAATGCAACAAAATATCATTATTTAATGACATCAACAAATGCAACAGTATTGACTAATGGCTACTGTACTGAGATAGATTTTTCTACAAGAGTAAATGATTATAATCTTACGACTGCTCCATACGCATGTCCAGTGAATGAAAATCCAGTTGAAGATGAATTAACTGCAACGGGTATCTTGGTCGATATTTTAAATGATGGAATTGATTCTATTGCTGCAGCAGTTACTGATGATATTCAAGCTGATATAGATGAGTATAAGTGTGATGTTCTCGGTGGTGTATATAATGGTGGATGTAGTGTAAGTTTAACTCAAAATATTTCTGAGCAAAATATCATAGATTATTTAAATACTCAAAATGGACTTTAAGATGAAAAAGAAAATTATATCTATAGCACTTTTAGGTGCTACAACTTCTTTAATGGCACTAGGTGCAGAACACGCTTATCTTTATAAAGATGCTCGTATAATGGGTATGGGTGGAGCTAATGTGGCTGTTGGTGGTTACTCGACTTCTGTTTTTTCAAATCCTGCAGGTCTTGCAGGTATTGAGAAAGATCACGGTTTTGTAGTTGATTTATTGGGTATGGGAATTTCTGCAAGTGAAAAAACTTCAGGTTTTATATCTGATATAGATGATGCTGAAACTGATAAAGAGTTGACAGATATTCTTCAAAAATATGCTGGTGAACATTTTAATGTAAGCGTAGATAACTATACAGCAGTTTCGAAAAATTCAGATGCTTTTGCTTGGAGTATAGGTCTGTTAGCCGCTAGTGATGTGAATTTTCAGGCACATCCAAATGGAAGTTCTAATGGTGGTATTTTAGCTACAACATCAAGAGTTTATGGCGGAGTTGTACTTGGTGTTGCTAAACCATATGAGACTGATTATGGCCGTCTTGATATAGGTGTTGGTTTGAAATATATTACACAAAAATCTTATGAAGGTTCCCTCGGAATTAGTCAACTACTTGATGATACAGTAGATATTAGTGATAAGTTACAAGAGAAGTATGAGAAAGAATCTTCAGGTTTTGGTATAGATATTGGTGTGACTTATTATCCTTTTACAGATAGTTTTTGGAATCCAGCATTTGGTTTAAGTGTATTAAATATCGGTAGTATGGATATGGATGATAACTTTGGTGGACAACCAATGACAGTAAATGTTGGTGCTTGTGTAACTCCTGAAGTAGTATTTATTGATAAACTGGTTTTAGCTATAGACTATGTTGATATGTTCAATGCAAATATAACGCGTATTTATGACTATAGTAATAGTAACAATATCACGTATACAGATTATGAAGAGAGTGATATTATGAAGAGAATCAGATTAGGAGCTAGTGCTTGCTTAGTTGATTCAAGTTATTTTTCAACAACTTTAAAAGTTGGTATGTATCAAGCTGCATATACTGCTGGACTTGATATGGAGTTAACAGTTATAAAACTGAGTTTTGCAACATATGAAGAGCAAGTTGGTACAGGTGATGTAGATATTCCTGATAGAAGATATATGGCTCAAATAGGTATTGGTTGGTAAAAGATTTCAATAGCTAAAACTATAAGTATTGCTTTGATATAATTACAAAATTTTAAAAAGAGGCAACTTATGATAACTTTTAGCGAGATGTTACTTAAACTACAAGAATTTTGGATGAAACAAGGGTGTAATATTGTTCAGCCTTACGACATTCCAGCAGGAGCAGGGACTTTTCATCCTGCTACTTTTCTTCGCTCTTTAGACTCTACACCTTGGGCAACAGCTTATGTTGCACCCTCACGTCGTCCAACGGATGGCCGTTATGGAGAAAATCCAAATAGACTTGGTTCTTACTATCAGTTTCAAGTACTTATAAAACCATCTCCAGATAATATTCAAGAGCTTTACTTAAAATCATTAGAGTATCTTGGTCTTGATGTTTCACAACACGATATCCGTTTTGTAGAAGACAACTGGGAGTCGCCAACTCTTGGAGCATGGGGACTTGGTTGGGAAGTTTGGTTAAATGGTATGGAAGTGACTCAGTTTACATATTTTCAACAAGTTGGAGGGATTGAGTGTAATCCTGTAGCAGTTGAGATAACTTACGGAACAGAGAGACTTGCAATGTATCTTCAAGGTGTTGATAATATTTTTGACATTGTTTGGAATGAGAATGAGTATGGAAAAACTCTTTACAAAGATGTACATAAAGAGAGTGAAATCCAGTTTAGTAAATACAACTTTGAAGTTGCAGATGTAGAGATGTTGTTTAATGACTTTAATGCAAAGTGCGATGAGTGCCTGAGAACATTAGAAGCTGGACTTCCTCTTCCTGCGTATGACTTATGTATGATGGCATCAAATACTTTTAATGTGCTTGACGCAAGAAAAGCGATTAGTCAGACCGAACGTCAAAACTATATGCTAAAAATTCGTGAACTCTCAAAAGGGTGTGCAGAACTTTATAAGAGCCAAGAACCCCAAAGATTAAAAAGAGTTCAAGCCTAAATATATTGCATTGTGCAATACAATTCTAATTAAGTACACTTTTTATGTATAGTTTTAAAAATGACTATATTCAAAGAGGATGTTATGAAGTTAACAAAAGAGCAAGAGACAAAGTTTAAAAAACTTGGTATTAGCAGTTATAGTGAGCTCGCTCTTTTAATTCCTCACTCTTATGAAGATTATCGCCTTCATGATAAACTTTCCTCTCATAAATCCCAACTGATAGATGCAACTGTTGAGTCTGTTTATCGCGCTCCAAATTCCATACAAATAACTTTTTTTGCTCATAACTTTGGTCATACAGTAACTGGAGTTCTATTTCGTCCAAAACCATATATGCTCCATCAGTTTAAAGTTGGAGATAGAGACTATTATTATGGAATAATAGAGTGTAAAGTAGGGAAGTGTAGTATGAGTATGCCTCGAAAAATTACAATTATTGGAGCTATTACCCCTAAATATAAATCTGCACTTAGAAGTGATGTAATGTTGCGTTTTACACGTAAGCATTTAACTTACGAAAATTTAAGTGCTGATGGTTTAAAAAAAAGTGTTATAGAAGAAGTTTTAAAACTACATTTTCCTACTGAGGTGGTTTTAGAAAGTAAAGAGTTGAATCAAGATAGTTTAAACGCATTGAAGTATATAGAGCTATATACATATATGAAACAGTTGTCAGCTAAGAGAAGGTATTTTAAGCCATTAAAGAGAGTTAAGAGTGATTATACTACTTGGCTTAAAACTTTGCCATTTAAACTTACTGCTGAGCAGATAAAGACTATAGATGAGATTAAGAGTGACTTATCCAAAGAAGTGGCTGCTAAACGTATGGTAGTTGGCGATGTTGGAAGTGGAAAAACGATGGTAATTTTAGCCGCTGCATTTATGAACATAAAGAACACTTCAATATTAATGGCACCAACAACAATCCTTGCTAATCAGCTTTTTGAAGAGGCTAAAACATTCTTGCCAAATATGAAAAGTGTTCTAGTCACAAATAAAAGTAAGAAAGAGGATTTATCTCAATATAATTTTATTATAGGGACTCATGCACTATTATATAGGGAACTTCCAGAAGCTTCATTAGTTATGGTTGATGAGCAACACCGCTTTGGAACACAGCAGAGAAATAAGTTAGAAAAGTTAGTAAGCAGTGGTGAAAAAAAACCACACTTCTTACAGTTTTCAGCAACTCCAATCCCAAGAACACAGGCAATGATTGAGACTGCTCACATAGATGTTAGTCTGATAACTTCCACACCATTTAAAAAAGATATAACAAGTGAAGTTATACATAAAAGTGACTTTGCTGATTTGCTTGTACACATAAAAGATGAGATTGATAAAAATAACCAGGTTCTTCTTGTCTATCCATTAGTAGAACAGAGTGAAATAATCGAGTATCAAAGTATTGAAGAGACTCGTTCTTATTGGGAAAAAAACTTTGATAATGTTTATGTAACACATGGAAAAGATAAGGAGAAGGAACAAGTCCTTTGTGATTTTAAAGAGAAGGGCAATATCCTAATTGCGACCACTGTAGTTGAAGTAGGCATATCTCTACCAAGACTTACAACTGTTGTTATTGTAGGAGCTGAAAGATTGGGATTATCAACTCTGCATCAACTTCGAGGTCGTGTAAGCCGTACGGGCTTAAAAGGCTATTGTTATCTTTATACAAATCAGAATAGTTCTGAGAGATTAGATGAGTTTGTAAATACAACAAGTGGATTCGATATAGCAAATCTAGATTTAAAGTTTAGAAAAAGTGGTGACTTGTTAAAAGGTATTAATCAAAGTGGAACTCAGTTTAAGTGGATTGATATTGGAGAGGATGAGGAGATAGTTAAAAGTGTAAAGATGGACATGAGCTTTTAATAAAGCCCAAATTTTCCATCGTTTCTTTTGTAAAGAACACGAGTTTTATCTTCATGATCTATAAAAATTTCAAACATTTTATCACCATCTTTTAGGTCATTTAAAACATCTTCAACCTCACGTGGTTTGTAAAGATCTAATTCTACTGGAACAATCTCATCTTCCATTGCTTGTGTAGCTTCTTTAACATCAGCATTCACAGATTTAGCTTCATTCAGACCAACTTTATGGTGCTCAGTGTCTCTGTCGTGCATACGACGCATAGCTTTTTGTGCTCTACTAATTGCCATGTCAATTGCTGCATATAAATCATCATCATTCTGTTTAATGATTATAGAGTTCTTATGAGCAAGATTGATAACAAACTCAACCATTGAGTGTTCTTTACCCTTTTTTGTTTGAGCAGAAGCTACAACGTTAACTGAAATAATATCCATGTTATATTTACTAAGTGTTTCGATTGATGTATTTATGTGAGCTTTGATAGCGTCTGTAAGTTCTAAATGTCTTCCCGTTAAAGAGATATTCATAGTTTTTAGCCTTTTAATATTTTAATACTAGATTATATCATTAAAAGGATAAAAGAAATTTTAGAAGATTATAATTTTTGGATAGTTCTTCTAAAGTAACGAATAGGTTCACTAGTAGCATTTTTATCTTCTGTTACACTAACCGCTATATCTATTATTACAGAGCCATTTTGTTCTGGTGTTTGAACAGTTATAGTGTTAGCAGGACATGCAGCAGGTAATGGTGCTGTATAAGCATATCTAGTAGTGATATCAATATTATATAAATCATCTTGAAGAAAACTTAAATCATTTATATGTGTACAAGGACCATTTTGGGCAATTCGTAGTAATACATATTCAGTAGCACTTTTGGAGAGTAAGATAGACTGTTCATAGAGGTATAAATCCATAGTTTTCTTTGTTGTTTTTGTTGTTAAAGCTAAAGACAAAGCCATAATTGTAGCCATAATTACTATTACAGATATAGCCATAATCATTGCCATACCTTTTCTTGAAGAGTTTAGAATATTGTTTTTTCTTTGCATATAGAATAACCTCCTGTAGAATCTCCATCGATAATATCACTTTTTGTGCAGACTTGAATTTTGATTATCGAGCCCACAGCCATAAATTGGAATGTACTAACATTTTCCATAATGATTGATGATTTAGCATCAGCTATTACATCCCCATTCCATGGTTGATAATTATACCGTAGGGTTAGACTATTATCTGCTTCATGAACGATTGCATACGCTGTCCAAACTAGTTTATAGTACTCATAAATATCAATACCAGTTAGGCTGTTTATATTACCTGTACTCCCGACCCTTGGTATGAAGTTTGTTGTAATTGCAGTGCTTTTTATTGGGTGTAAAGTTAGTAGTTGTGAGTCAATTGCCCCATTATAACCATAACCATTAATATCGCTGTTAGAACCTATAAAATATAGGGCAGAATTATTTACAGTCTTAGTGCCATAAGAGAGGGTGCTAATAAGAGATGAAATGTTTGAAGTATCAGTAGCAGGAGAGTTTAAAACTGCACTATTACCAACATCTAGATCTATAATTCCACTCCAGTTTGCTGCAGTTGTTCCTCTATAGCCATCAATATCCATTGATACCCATTCTAATACTGTAAAACCTGTACCCGCGGCACTTCCTATACCTGTTATTGCTGAGGTAGTCCCTTTTCTTGCGATAACAGAGTCTTTTATACGGTATTGTAAGCGTGACGCTATAAGCTCAACAGCCGCAGCACTTTGTGACTGAAGAGCGTTATTTACGTTTGAGTAAATAAAACTTTTGTATGCCTGTGCTAAAAATTCTACTCCAAATTTACCAATAATACCCATGACTACAATAACAAAGATGAGCTCTATCATTGTAAAAGCAGAACGAGTTTTCATTAGTAGCTCCTTTTGTAATAGTCAACTTCACCAATATTACTACTATATGTTCGAAGAGTTGCGATTGTTTTTCCATCACTTGTTATAGTTGATGAAATTACTTTTATATTGTTATTCTTTCCATTAAAATTTGCCGGACGAGCAACTTTAACGGTTGATGAATATGACCTTTTATATCCCGTTTGGCTAGGGGTAGCATTTATAAAAATTTTTTGTGCCTTATGTGCCATATTATTTAGGTCAATTACTAAGGTAGTGGTTCCAGATGCATCATCAGGAGATCTAACAGTAGAGTTATCATCTAAACAGCGTCTATGGAGAGGTTGATTTACATGTCCATTCATCTGCCTAAATGTTGATCTACTTGCATTATTCTCACACATATTTATTCTTGTTTCTATGACTCTTGCAGTAGAGTCAGGCATTCCAGTCTCAATAGAGTTTTCATCCCAATGAGCTGTTACTACTTCATTTAACTCTGTAGCAGCAGCAAATATTGCTTCTTGAAGAATATTTGCATCTGTACCTCTTGATACTGTTTGAGTCATCATAGGCAGAGAAATAACACTAATAGCAATAATAACAATCGCAAAAATAAGCTCTATAAGAGTAAAAGCACTTCTTACCACATACTTCTCCTATTTGTTTTTTTACTTCCAATATCATTTGTTGTTGAGTCTGTATCGGTTTTACCAGCCCAAGAACTATTGGTACTAACGAACTCAACTTCAAATTCATTGTTTGGTGCTGCAGAATTATATTTATTGTAAATTAGCCATCTATCAGGAGTATTTAGCATAGTTGCCTTATACGGATAACCTCTTGTTTTATCATAGCGTAAAGGAATTAACGTTCGACCTGTTGGTATAGTATTATAGACTGCATTGTGAGTATTTTTTACTCGCTTTGCTACACCTTTTTGTACTATTACACCAACAGGACCATGAATATTCACATTGTGTTCTTCATTTCTAAACCATCTAGGGTCATCTGTAACTCTTGAGTTTAGTCCACTCTTAAGCTCACGTTGAAGGATATTTTTATTACAAACTGTACCACCAATACCACCAATACCACCAGTAATACCACTACAATATATTTCGTAATAAACAGTAGCATTACCATCAGGACCTACAAATCTATTTCTTGGTGCATGAGTACGTCCATAATAATGTGTAATGTTGTGATCTAAAATTTTAGTTCCTGTTGTACTTCTTGTAATTAAATCTACGTTCATACTGCAATTTGCAGCAGTAGTACAGTTTGCATCATAGCTACTAAATAATACCCTTTGAGGGTTGCTTTCTGTAGAAATATTTCTGTCAAAATTCAGATTTAAATCTGAATTCATTTTACCTCTATTTATTTGTATGAAATTACCAGTGTTTATTGCTATGTCACCACTTGTTCCATTTATATCAATAGCATTTGGAGTTGGAGCAGTATCCTTGTTTTCAAATCTATATTGGTAGGCAGGAGCAACAGTTGCTGTTTTATTTATAGTTAGTGTTAAGGGTTCTGCGTAACATCCATCTACGAAGTTACTTACATTGTTGCCTTTATAGCCAACAGCATTTATACTTCCTCTTAGATGATATGACATATTTAAGTCTAGAGAAATATTCGCCATATAGATAAAGGTTGTCGCATTAAAAGTAGTATTGCTATTTATCCCATGTGATGGAGTGATATCATTCATGTCAAATTCGTAAGGATGGTAAGTCAATAGATGGTCTTCATAGAAATGACTACCGCCATCAGTTCCATGATTTGTACTAATAGTACATCCAAACCTACCGTTTGTATCAGCTTGTGATGAGGTTACATTATTTATACAATCATCTGGCAAAATTTCAAAACCATTTGCCACAACATGGTGTAAGTTGTTTGACCAATCTACATCAGTCCAGGATTTGTCTATTACATTTAGTATATACTCTCCAATTTCTGGATAACTATACTTTTCACCTTCCATAAATCCATTAGCTACGTAAAATTTAAGGTTTGTACTGTTTGTATTATTACAGCCTGTTTTTGTAGATGTAGGACTCCAATTCATTGTAATATTAAAATCACTTCCAGAGCTAAATTCACGTGTGTATCCAGGTGTAGGAGCTATACCGTCATGTCCAGTTGAGCTAAGATCATAACGATAGTCATATTCTGCTGCTAAATTAATTCTTCTTGTTGCAGGAGGACTTATTGGGTCAAACCCTGAGGCTAAAGAGATATCGATATTTGATGTGTTTGTAATAGCATTCGTTTGATTTATGTCAAAAATACGTAAGTCATATGATTCTGGACGAACAGAGAAGTTATCTCTTGAACACAATGGCTTAGCATAGTTTGTTCTAATACACTTAAAACACTTTACAGAAGTACTGGTTGAACACTCTGTTACACAAGCTGTATGCACAGAGGAGTCATACAGACCAGAGATACTAAGGAGTGTTTTATTATTATTTGAAGTAGTTGCTGTCCAGTTTTGAATGAGTGATGAGTTGCTATCGGTAAAGTACCAAATTCTGTATGCGGCATTTTTTACTGCAAAATTGTAGTAACTAGTAGGTTGTAAAGGAATGGGAGTTTGAAAAACACTTGAAGTAAAATTTGTACTAACAAATATCGGTGTTGATAGACTAGATGCTGGGTTAGCGCAAGATGCATTGATGTCAGCATAGGCATCCATATCTGCTATTTCTACTAAGAGAGTTGTATTTATGTCTGTTATAGGAGCGTCATTAACTCCTGTACTTGGGTCTGAGTCAAATATTACAGAAGCATTAAAAGGTAGACGTGAAATCTGTGTGTAGAGGTTATTATATACTGAACCAGGTCTAACCACATTAAATAATCCCCATGCGGGCTCATAAGAATTTGATGGTGGACATAGAGGAATTTCTGATCCACCTAGTTCAAGTTCTGGGAATAAAACATTATTTCCTCCTACATTAACAAAGTACTGTGCTTTTAAGCCTAGTGAGGAGTTTATATCTGTAATACCTGATGTGCTAGGCTGGATTATCCATTGTGTGTAGATAAAGTCTTGGTTTTCTAAGTCCCCAATTCCTTTTCTAATATTATGTCCATCTGTACACCCTATATCTGAAATTGCGTTTCCACTAGACATACTATAATCACAAAGAGGTACAGAAGATGTCGGGACACCTCTATCTATAAGAGTTGACCCATTAGTGTTGGATGTGTAAATCTCTTTTGATGCAGGGTAGCTAAAGATAGTTTTGTTAAGGTCTGATGAGAGAGAGATACCTTGGGCTGTAAAATCAGCATCTTTATTTCTGAGATAAACAGATAGTTCTATCTCAGCAGAGGATATTCTTGCATTTATTTGTGCTTTAGGAGAAGCGGCATAATCAATATCTAAATAGTGCCCATCCTGCTTGATTGAGTAGTCATAGCACATATTAGGAAGGTAGAGTTCGGTTGAAAATACAAACAGTGATGGAAAATATGCATCTTGATTAGAGGTAAAGTTAAAATTTGCACCATTTTCCTTATTTGTGATGATACCTTTAGCCCCAGGAGTTGTCCCTACATCGTAGGCATGTATATCAATACCGTTGTTGTTTGTTAAATTTGGGACCCTTGCTGCATTTATATCAATTCTTGAGTTAAAAGTACCTAATTTTTTAAGAGTAGTATTGTAAGTATCCCCCGCCATTTGAATTCTATCACTAATATCTGAAAGGTACTTGTCTCCTTCTGCTGTAAAGACATATATAGTAGAGTTTACGTCATTACTAGAAGGGGTTAAAAAACCACTAATAGAGGCACCTGCGTCATGATCTTTGTCAACTAGCTTGTAACCATCAAAGACTGTTATACTTCTAGCTTTTACCTGAGTTAAATCTTCATATACAACTACAAGAGCCCAACCACCAAAAGCACCTAATCCATCAGAAGGAGATAGAGCGTGTGTTTCGCCTGTAAGTGTGTAAAATTTTGCTGTATCTATATAGTAAGTGCCGTTGCTATCAACTATGCTTGAAGCATCTGCACTTGAAGAATATATGGGAATATTATCAATTGTACTAAAATCCTGTATATCGGCAGTGAGTTCAGTAAAGGTTGCTGAACTAGCTTTTCTAATGCTAATTTTTCCAGCTAGGGTTTTTGATGTACCATTCCAATTCTCACCGTTAACCTGACGCCCTTGCCAATAGATACGGGCATATTTTATTGTAGCGTCTTTTGGTAAATCGAGTGTAGAGTAGGATATGGGAGCTTTTGATAAATTAACATCAGCATTTGATACATTCTTATCAGAATCTTCACACTTCCCATTACTATCGAGTTGACATAGTACTGTATTACCTATAACTCTGACATCTCCAAAAAGATTAAATTGAGTTCGTTTTATAAAATCACGTCCGCTAGTTGGTAATTTTCCATCAATTATAACCCAATCTATATAACATTTACTATTGGATTGAAACCCTATTGTAATATCACCATTTGAGTCAGCAGAAGCTTGAAAACTCTTTGTTAATTCTCCACCAACAGAGTCATAAGATTGTCTAAGGGAACCATTTATGTATATATATACAGATGAAGATATCTTAGTCCAAGCTCGAAATTCTATTGTCACCATACTATTGGCATTTGAGGTGCCTAAGTGATAGGTTTTACTTCCTCGTTTGTTTTTCGCAATTTCCATCCAGCCTGGGATATAAGTGACTCCAGTGCCCGAGTAGCCATCTAAGTCAGAAGTAAATTCGTCATTTGCAATTTGAACTGCGTTTAGAGATGCAGAAAAAAAGATTAAAAATAGTAGCGGGAAATAAAAAGCTTTGTTGAAAGTTTTCATAACAGACTCCTTTGTACATAGTAAAATAATACACTAAAAAATGGGGCTCACCACTATTTTAGGCTTGTCATGACTTGATTATACTACATAAATACAAAAGAAATCTTAAAGTAAACGAATTTAATAGAATCAGATGTTAGAAATTAGATTCCAGATTGAGCTTGAAATGATAAAGAGAGGTTTATTTTTTTAATTAGGTCAAAAAAGAGGATATTTTTTCTGCAACTCCATACTCAATTGAGTCAGCTAAAATGATTTGCGCAGCTCTGTTTACATCTGTGTTAAAGATAAGTGGTCCTATAAAATTTACTACGGAGTCTTCTATAGGTGTCTGTATAAGAACTATATTTAAAATCAGTAAGTTTGACTCTTTTGTTATGCTAAGTAAGTCTAGTACATTTTGTGGAACTTCAAAGTCATACTCTCTCAAAACATAAGGATTTATAAGCGTAAAAGATATATTTTCATCTTCACACGATTGCATTTTCATAAAAACTTCATCAATCTTTTGTAGCTCTACTTGTTTTACATCATCAAAGCCTAAAAGGGGTACACTAATATCAAATTTCATTAAAAACCTTTTTGTTTTAGATTCCCAATCGAGTTGGGAATGACGATTGTACAGTAATTAAGCACAAAATGTACCTAGTTTAAAGCGTGTTATATATCTTTTGGATAAAATAGCATTCTATTTATAATTAGGAATATATTTTATGAAATTACAAACAAACTTTTTACTAGCTTCTTTATCCGCCTTAATCTTTTTTAGTGCTTGCTCTAAAGATTTAGAGGAGTACAACAAACCCGCAGTTTACTGGTATGCAAAAATAGTAGAGTCTATCTCAGATGGTAGTATAGATAAGGCTGATAACTACTACTCTTCACTTCAAAGTGAGCATGTGGGCTCTCCTCTTTTACCAGAAGCCACTATGATATTAGCGATTGCACATATGCATTTTGAAGAGTATCTTTTAACTGAACACTTTTTAAATGAGTATGTAAAAAGATATGCAAATCCTAATGAAAAAGAGTTTGCAGAATTTTTAAAGATAAAAGCTAAATATATGGCGTTACCAAATCCTAGACGTGATCAAGCCTTAATAAGTGAGGCAATCGATGAAGCTAAGAAATTTCGTCAAAATTATCCAAACTCTATGTATAATGATATTTTAGAGACAATGTCCACAAATCTTTACATGGCAGATGCTGCTTTGAATGAAACCATTGCTGACCTTTATGAGAGGCTAGATAAACCTAAAAGTGCCGCGTATTATCGTTCTATAAAACCACAAGCTTGGATAAACTGGGAAGAGATAGATAGAGCAAACTCTGCTTGGTACCGTGCTTGGTTTGAAGGTGATGGTACAGAGAGTTGGTATGGCTTTATTGTGCCTGATACAAGAAGTGTTGTCTCACGTAACTCTGTAAATGAAGATGAAGAGTTTGATCGTGTACTTAGAGATATGAAAGGAATATAATTTATGAAACTTAGTAACTATGGAGATTTTCCAGCTGACATTCCAGTAATAGCAGAGGATGAACTCTTTTTATATCCATTTATGATTTCACCACTTTTCTTAAGTGATGAGAGTAATATAAACGCAGCAACTAATGCTATAGAAGATAATTCTTTAGTTATTGTATGTCCAACTAAGCCTTCTCATGAAGGTCACAGAGATTTTGAGTCTCTTTATGATACTGGAGTTGTTGGATCCATAATGAGAAAAGTATCTCTGCCTGATGGTAGAGTTAAAGTTCTTTTTCAGGGTTTAGCACGTGCCAAAACTCTTTATGAGGTTTCTGATAATCCTTTAATCGCTCACGTAGATATTATTGAGCCAATTAGTGTAAATTCGCTCAAAATTGATGCAATATTAGAGATAGTAAGAGAAAAAGTTAGAACACTATCAAGTGTAAGTAATTATTTTCCACCTGATTTACTTAGAACAATAGAAGAGAATCATGATCATAACCGTATTATTGATCTGATTTGCTCGACAGTAAAACTCAAAAAAGAGCAGGCATATAGTCTTTTTACAGAAGCAGATACTGAAAAAAGATTTTTAGATTTGATTGATTATCTTATAGATGAGATTGAAGCGAATAAGCTTCAAAAAGAGATACGTTCAAAAGTACATACTCACATAGAAAAAGTAAATAAAGAGTACTTCTTAAAAGAACAACTTAAACAGATTCAAAAAGAGTTGGGAACAGATACCTCAAGAGATGAAGAGATAGAGGAGTATAGAGCTAAACTTGAAGCCAAAAAAGAGAAAATGGGAGAAGATGCTTTTAAAGAGATAGACAAGCAGTTAGAGCGTTTCTCACGTATGCATCCAGACTCTTCAGATGCTTCAATGACTCAAACTTATCTTGACTGGGTTTTAGATATTCCTTTTGGAGATATTGCGAAGAAAGCTCTTAAAATTGATAATGTTGAAAAACAGCTAGATGAAGATCATTTTTCATTAGAAAAGCCAAAAAAGAGAATAGTTGAGTATTTTGCTGTAAAAGAGTTGCTTGAGCTTCGTGGTATATCTCAAAAAAAGAGTGCAGGGGCTATTCTCTGTTTTTCAGGACCTCCGGGCGTTGGTAAGACTTCTCTTGCAAATTCAATTGCTACGGCACTAAAACGTCCTCTAATTAGAATTGCACTTGGTGGACTAGAGGATGTTAATGAACTTCGAGGACATAGACGTACTTATGTTGGAGCAATGCCTGGACGTATAACTCAGGGTTTAATAGACGCTAAGAAAATGAATCCTGTAATAGTTCTAGATGAGATAGATAAAGTCTCACGTTCTCAAAGAGGTGATCCAACTGCTGCTCTTTTAGAGATTCTTGATCCTGAACAAAACAGTGAGTTTAGAGATTATTATCTAAACTTTGATTTAGATTTGAGTAATGTTATTTTTATTGCAACGGCAAATGATGTTGGCCGTATTCCTGCACCGCTTCGTGATAGAATGGAGTTTATTACTGTAAGCTCATATACTCCTCAAGAGAAATTTGAGATTGCTAAAAGATATCTAATTCCTCAAGAGCTTAAAAAGCATGGACTTAAAAATAGAGAGCTTAGTATCTCTAAACCTGCTTTAAAAGAGCTAATTCATAGTTATACACGTGAGGCTGGTGTACGTAATCTTCGTCGTCGTATAGCAGATATGAGTAGAAAAGTGGCAAAAGATATACTGCAGCATCCAGAAGTTAGTAAAGTTTCTGTTAGTCTAAAAAATTTAAAAGAGTTCTTTGATAAAAGTGTTTTTGAGATTGAGAAAACTGATAAAATTCCAGTTATCGGTGTTGTCAATGGGCTAGCATGGACAGCCGTTGGCGGAGATGTTCTAAAGATAGAGTCTATTCGTATTAAAGGCAAGGGTAACCTGCAGTTAACAGGTAGTCTCGGTGATGTTATGAAAGAGTCAGCTAGAATCGCAATGAGTGTTGTAAAGACTCTTATTGATACTTCAAGATTAAAAATATCTTCTGATAATGTTCCTGTAACATTTAAAGAGAAAGAAGATAAATTAAAGATTGATTCTAGCGAGGTATATAAACGCTATGATCTTCATGTACACGTTCCAGATGGTGCAACACCAAAAGATGGGCCAAGTGCTGGTATCGCAATGGTTAGTGTTATTTCATCTATATTAAGTTCACGAAAAATTCGTTCAGAAATTGCTATGACAGGTGAAGTCTCTTTAAGTGGAGACGTGTTGCCAATTGGTGGACTCAAAGAGAAACTAATCGCTGCCCATAAAGCGGGCATGACTAAAGTTTTAATACCTGCAAAAAATTATGAAAGAGACCTTGAGGATATTCCAAAAGAGGTTAGAGATACTTTAGAGATTATAGGTGTTACAAGAGTTGAAGAGGTTTTAAAACAGGTACTTGTATAGAACCTGTTTAAGAAGTTTTAAACGATGACAGTCGCTATTTTTTTAATTAAATCATCACTTCTGATAGGCTTCATTAAGAATCCATTTGCTCCATACTCTAGCGCTTCACCTTTCTTTGTTTCATCAGTTGTAAGAACTATAATAGGAAGTTGACGAAGATTGTCATCAGCACGTACCACCTTTAACATCTCAATACCACCCATGATAGGCATAATGATATCAAGTAAAATAAGGTCTATATCGTCCCTACTTTTAAGTACTCCAATAGCATCAGAACCATTTTTTGCTTCTAACACTTCTGCAACTTTACCACTCTTCTTTAGCATAGATTTTAAAAGTTTTAAATTTATCATATCATCATCTACAGCTAGTACTATTAAATCGTTTCTTGTCATTTAAACATTCCTTAAATAAATTTTTCAAAAAGTAGTCTTAATAAATCTCTATTAACTACATTTTTTATAATTTCATGCACATATAGTGCATCATTACTATTCTCTCGGGAAGAGGCATCATTTATAAGAATTAGATAAGTCTCTAAACCTCTGCCAAGATTTGACTCTTTAACTAAAGAAGAAAAGTCTTTTAAGTTAAGCTCTTCACACTCTCTGTCAAACATAATAACTTTATAGCTATCTGCTTTAATCATCTCTTCTAACTCTTCAGATGATGCAGCAGTGTCATATGTATAACCTAATGAGTCAAATAGCATAACAAATAGTTTTGTCTCAAAAGTACTTTTCTTAGCTAGAAGTATGTCAGCTTTAAAAGATACTTTTTGTGATGCTATTGGAGTGTCTATCTCTATTGTTTCTTGAACAGGCTCATCTATAATAAATTGAGCCTTTTCTACAGCCTTTTCTATTTTTATATTTTTGTGGTCATCTTCAATAATAGGAACAACTTTAGGCGCACTCTCATCTATAGCATGGTCTGCTAAGAAGTGATTGAGTAGAGATACTATTTCTGCACGAATTAGAGGTTTCGTTGTATATTCATCAAGACCTGCTCTTAAAAATCTCTCTCTATCACCTTTGAGTGCATTTGCTGTTAAGGCAACCACAGGAACGTGAGGTTGATTATAATCTTCTTCATATTGTAAAATCTCTTTAGTCGCCTCAACTCCGTCAATGAATGGCATTTGGATATCCATAAAAATTAAGTCAAAATTACCATCTTTACGTTTTTGGAATGCTTCAAGACCATTTGATGCAACATCAACAGTTAACTCTAAATCTTCTAGAGTTCTCTTTATTAGTTTTTGATTAATAATATTATCTTCAGCGACTAGTACATTTGCATTGAATTTAGATGCATTAGTTTTAAATTTTTTACGATTTTTCTTTTTAGCTTTTTGGGCATTAAAGTTTTCATTATGGTAGTTTTCTAAAACTTGTTTTACTTTTGAACTATTTAAAGGCTCATAGAGAGTTTTAAATATGTTAAGATTCATAGAATCAATTTTCTTCATAAAGTAAGATTTAGTAAGTAAAATTAGTTCTTGTGACAACTTGTCGTACTGCGTTAAGAATTCCTCTTTTGTATAGTCATAATCAACAAATATAAGATCATAATTAATTTGTCTCTGTAGATTTTCTAACTCACTTATATCTTTAAAAAGTGTATAGCTTACACCATGGAAATCTAAGTATTCAAGTAGATAAGTCTCTTGACGTTTAGTCCTATGAGCTGATTGTAATACTAGTGCATTAATACTTGCAAAAGATCCTTTACTACTCTCATTGAGTGTTTCTATCTCTTCAAAATCAACTGTAAAGTAGAAAGTTGTACCTTTTCCTGGCTCTGAATGAAGGTCTAGTTGACCGCCCATAAGTTCAATAAATCTACTAGAAATAGTAAGACCTAGACCTGTACCACCATATTTACGTGTAATTGATGTATCGGCTTGAGAGAAAGCTTCAAAAATTCTAGATTTTTGCTCACTAGTTACACCAATACCGCTATCTTGAATCTCAAATCTTACTCTTGTTATACCATGTTCTTCTGAATCAAGTTTTCTAATATCAACATTGATAGAACCTGAGCTACTTGTGAATTTAACCGCGTTTGAAAGAAGATTAATTATAACCTCTTTAATTTTAGTAGGGTCACCTTTGATTGGATGTTCAAGCTCCGGATCAATGAAACAACCAAGGTCAATATGTTTCTCACTTGCGCGTACTGAGTAAACTTCAACAGCACTTTCAAATTCTTCAACAGGGTTAAACGCAATATCTTCAATCTCAAGTTTATTACTCTCAATTTTAGAAAGGTCAAGAATATTATTGATAATTTCAAGAAGGTTCTCAGATGACTTCTCAATAATCTCAACAAATTCATGTTGTTCTTCTCCAAGCCCTGTATCTTTTAGAAGTTCAGTAAAACCGACGATACCATTTAGAGGTGTTCTAATCTCGTGAGACATATTTGCAAGGAACATTGATTTGGCTTCACTCGCCTCTTGGGCTGACTCTTTATCTCGTCTTGTCTGATCAATAATTTCTTCAAGTAGTTCGTATGCTTGTGCGGTACCATTGGCGGTATCAAGGTTAATATCACTTTCGTGAATTTCATTACCTTCGATATTTTTAGCATCGGTTGCAACTCTTCTTAGTACCTCTTCAAGATTCTTGATATTTCTTGCAATCTCATTTGAAAGTAAGAAACCAAGAATCGCAAGAACAATTGAGATACCCCAAATAGATAGTGTTATTGTAAGAAACTGTAGAGCATCAACTTTAACTTGAACGGCTCTGTTATCCATAGCTGTAAGAACTAAGTCTTCTGCTTGAGAAAGAGCATTTATTTTTTCTGATAGCATAGTAAACCATATACCAGAACTAGTCTCATATTTACCTGTACTTGCAGCTGCAATAATAGCTGTTCTTTCACTATTTATATCTTCAAAAAGCTCTATAGCATCTTCATTCTTAAAGAGTTCATCAAGCTGAGAAACTAATATCTTGTCTTGAAGAGTATCATAACTAATAGCATCGGCTTTGGCAATAAGAGAAATCCATAAGTTGACATCTTCTTCTTCAAGTTGAGCAGCACTTGCAATAGTATATGAGATAAAATCTCTCTCTGCAGATGTGAACTCTTTAGCTCTTACAAAAGATATATACTTTGTTGAGAGTCCATTGATTTCAGAGTCCATCTGGTTTGAGATAATCTCTTCTAATTGGAGTATTGCTTTACGTTGTGCATTACCATATACATCAGTATAAACAGTCTTGAAGTCTGTTTGATGTTCATTAACAAGAAGTCTAGTACTTTTTATACTTTTAAGAGATACTGCTACTAGTTGAGAGTTTATGCAAGTTTTACAGTTTAGAGTACCTTCTGAATGATCATGCAGTACACTATTTTCTTTTGCACCTTTTAGGTATGAAGCCCCTTTTTCATCAACAATTTTTCTCTGTTGTTCTAGGGAACGAAGTGTATTTGGAGACGAATTCCCCAGGTACATAACCGTCATACCTCTCTCTCGAGATATATTTCCTACAAGTTCATTTAGCTGTCTATTCTCCGATAGTTTATCTTGTAATAATTGAGCCGCTTTATAATTTTCATATGAGTCAAAAACAAAGTAACTTGTAATTGAGAAAAGAATAACAATTGGAAAAAGACTGATTAGTCTTAGTCTGTTTTTTAATCCTAGTTGCATCTGTTTAGACCTTTATTTTGAAATTTGTGCAATCACTGCATCTATTTTTATAACTGCTTTAAAAAGCATATCTTTATCTGTTGAGCTCATTAAATTAGTTAACTCGTCTTTAAAAGAATGAATTCTCATATTGTCACTCATACCTTTTAACTTTAAAGCTTCTTTTTTGCACTTAGTAAAATCATCTTCGATTATTGCTTTACGTATAGTGTTCATAGAGGATTGAGTATCTTGAAGATAATCCTCAAATATCTCATTAAAGCTCTCTTGATCTAAACCAATTTCATTAGCAATTAACTCTTTGGAATACTTGATATTAGATACCTCTTTAGCTTTTTTTATAATTGGCTTCCGAGGAGTGATTTTCTCTAGTTTATCAACTTTTATCACTTCTTCTATCTTCTCCTCTCCCCCGATTGAAAGTAGGTCATCAATATCAATTGTTTCTTCACTTGAAAAATCATCATCTGCTAACTCTAGTATCCCAATTTCTTGTGGCACTTCAGAATCTTTTACAGGTATATCAAAGTCTAAATATAAATCATCTTCTTCTTTTTTCTCTGATTCCTGCTGAAGTTCTTTCTCTTCTTTTGGCTCTTCGTCTTTAAAACTAACAAGTAAATCATCTTCAAAGAGATCATCATCTTCTTCAATCTGAAGTTCTTTCTCTTCTTTTGGCTCTTCGTCTTTAAAACCAACAAGTAAATCATCTTCAAAGAGATCATCATCTTCTTCAATCTGAAGTTCTTTCTCTTCTTTTGGCTCTTCGTCTTTAAAACCAACAAGTAAATCATCTTCAAAGAGATCATCATCTTCTTCAATCTGAGGTTCTTTCTCTTCTTTTGGCTCTTCATCTTTAAAACTAACAAGTAAATCATCTTCAAAGAGATCATCATCTTTTTCAAGATTTGGCTCTTGGATTTCAATAATTTCTTCTTCTGATTCCACTTCAGTGGCTTGAGGAGTGACTGGTTTAGCCATTTGAATCTTTTCACCAGATAATTTAGCAATGATTTTATAGAAGATATTAAGGTATTTACCTATCTCAGAAATATCTGATGAAGTATTAATAATACTCAGTGTATTGAATGCATCCTCTACTCTTAAATTTGCAGCAACACCTTTGAGTTTATGTGAAAGTATTTTTATATTATCTGTGTCACCTTCATCTAGAGAGCTATATAGTTCATCTTTAAACTCTTTAGCTTGAGCTATAAAATCTTGTATAAACTCTTCAATTAAGTCAATAGGAAGACCAAGCTCATCAGAAGCAACTTGTGGATCATAGTTATAGCTATAATCGTAATCATCATCTTCTTCTACCGTTACTGTTTGAGTTTTTTCTTTAGGTTTTTCCTTTTCTTCAAACCCTAAATCATCTAAGTCCAAACTGAGAGAATCATCTGCAAAGCTTTCTTCTATTTCTACTTTTGGAATTTTAACTTTTATAGGTTCTTCTTCAGCTGTTTCAAATATAGAAGTATCAATGTCATCATCATCAAATGATATATCAAGTGGTGCTACTGGTGTAGGTTCTTGAATTTTAGGAACTTTTTCTTCTACTTTAGGAGTATCTATAATATCTTCAAATGGTTTAAAACCTTCAAGTTCAGGAGCTTTTTCAATCTCAGCTTCCTCCTCTTGTGAGAGGTTAAATGCATGACCAACAGTAGGCTCAATTTTTGGTGGTTTTTGTCTAGCGATATCTTCAGAGAATTCACCATTTTCTTGAAGAGTTAAACTTCTTAAATTATTTAAATGTATCAAATATGCTTTTGATGTAGGATTGTCTGAAAGATATACAGTTTCTATAGTTAGAAGGGCTTTAAAAGTTTTAGAATTTACCTCTATGATTACTTTTGATTGTTCAGAAGGATCAGCGCATGTAACAAAGTCTATCCAATGAACATGCTTAAAGTTATGTATAAATCCAGGTGTCCGAACGAACATATCTGCAAAGTCAGCTGATTCCGCTTTGATTTCAGAGAGATTGGCAAACCCAAATACTTCCAAATTAGCTTCGTCTATACCAATAAATTCTTTTTGAAAATTATAAATTAACATTAACTATTCCTCGTCCTTATGATTTTTCTATTTTTAGCATTCTTGCGTGTATCTCTTTTGTTTCTTGGATATTTGTACGCGAAGCAGGTTTTCTTGCAGCTATATAGCCCGTGACCTTGTCATTAGCATCAACTAAAGGTAGTATCTCTGTGTCGACCCAGTAGTATAAGCCATCTTTTCTCATATTTTTAACCAAGCCATTCCAAGATTGACCTGATTTTATTGTGTCCCACATTTTTTCAAATACAGCTTTAGGCATATCTGGATGTCTGATTATGTTGTGCGATTTACCACTAAGCTCACTTGCTTTGTATCCAGATGTGTCGCAAAACATTCTGTTGGCATATACTATCACACCCTTTAGGTCAGTTTGACTGATTATTACATCGCCAACATACATATACTCTTCATCAATAGGTGTTACTCTAATATCTACAAATTCTTGTTTCGTGCTCATTAAAAAACCTTAATATTTAGGTGGTTAAACTATAATTATCACAAATATATCATAAATGAATGAAAATAGAACTTAGTTGTAATATTTTTTAATAGTTTTTGCATCATTTAGGCTTAAAACAGTACTTATTTCCTCAACTGTCACTTTTTTTAACTCCTCAAAAGTTCCAAAATGTTTTAGAAGTTTTATGACTTTAGCTTCTGATATTCCCTTAATAGTAAGTAGTTTACTCTCTTGATCTAGCTTTAGTTTTGTCTTTTTATGAAACGCAATTGCAGATCTGTGAGCTTCATCTCTAAGATTTTGAGTCCATTGCAGTCTCTTGTCACTATTTTTGAGTCTAAATATCTCATCTTTAGTATGTAGAATATCGTTTGCCTTACCTTTAGCACGATGTGCTTTGGCATCTATCTTCTCTTTTGATATAGCGACAATATCTACAAATACACCATTAGACGCCAAAATCTCTGCTGCTAGTTTAAGTAGAGTTGCTCCGCCATCTATCACCCATAAATCTGGAGGAGAATTTTTCTCAAATGCTTTCACTCTTCTCGTTAATGTTTCTCTCATCTGAGCATATTCATCTTTAGCTTCAAGATGATAAGTTCTATAACTTTTTTTATCAAACTTCCCATTGTCATAAACTATCATGGCCCCAACAGTTGCAACACCTGACATATGTGAGTTGTCAAACACCTCTACACGTGAAGGGATTTTCTGTAAACTAAACAGCTCTTTTAAATCTTGCAAGATTTTTCTGTCACTAGAATTTTTATCTCTTCTAAGAAGTTCGCTAGCGTTTAGTAGAGCTAACTCTATAAGCTGTTTCTTTTTTCCTTTTAAGGGAACAATGAGTGTGGCTTTTTTCTCAAATACTTTACTAAGGTGTTCTTTTATGATTTCAATATTTTGGAAATCTTTTGCTAATAAAATAGGAGCAATGATAGGAGGCTTATCTGCTGAATAAAACTCTAGTAAAACGCGACTATACAACTCATCCTCATCAAACCCATCGTTTAGCTGAATAAAATCATGTGATGAAGAGATTATCTTTCCATCACGCATAAAGATTCTAACAACTACAGCTCTTGTCTCTGAGTTTTGTATTACAAAAATATCGTAGTTTTCATTGCTTGCGAAGTCTATCTCACTCTTAATCTCAGAACGACTGATTTTCTCTATTCTATCTCTAAGCTCTCCAGCCTCCTCAAAACGTAACTCTTCAGCATAAAAAGCCATCTTTTCTTGAAGTTTTTTTATTAAACTGTTTTTATTTTGTATGAGTGAAGTTGCTAAGTCCAACTCTTCTTTGTATCTATTTTTTGTAACCGGAAGTTCACAAGGACCAAGACACTTGTCTATCTGATGATAGAGGCAGAGTTTCTTAGATTTTAGAGATCCTTTTTTTTGTACAAGTTTACATATTTCATAGATAGAGTCCAAAATATCCCTAGCTCCAACTGAGTATGGACCGTAGTAGCTGATATCTTTACTCTTTATAATTTTTCTTGTTATTTCAAACCTTGGAAATTCATCAGCGTTATCAATATATATATACGGATAGGTTTTATCATCACGTAAAAGAATATTGTACTTTGGATTCAACTGCTTGATGAGAGAGTTCTCTAAAATAAGTGCATCATGCTCAGAGTTTACTACTATATAATCCATCGAAATAGTCTGAGATATCATCTTTTTAATTCTAAGAGAGAGATTTGAGCCAAAATAGCTCTTAACACGATTTTTTAGGTTTTTTGCTTTTCCAATATAAAGAAGTCTGCCATTTTTATCATAATACTGATAGACACCAGCTGATGAAGGAAGTTGGTTTACGGTTTCTTTAAGTGTCATTTTTATACCCCAGGGCACTCTCTCTGTCTTCGCCATTCACCTTGGCTTTTATTATATTTTGAATGCTTTTTACTAAGCTATTTAATTTTTCATCTTTAATATTAACCTCAAAATCACCCGTAGCTCTCTCTGTATATCTTAGTATCTCTTTTGGCTCTACTTTTATTATAGTTTTTGGAGTATGTGTTACAAATGCCTTGATATCTCGTATCAAAGTCTCACTGCATTCCTCTGGAGTATGGAAATTTAAAGCGCTTTTAATATTTTGTATATTATTATCAAACTCTTGTTTACCAGCTGGATGGTTTAGTACAAAGTAAAGAGTTTCATTCTTTATGTACGCAAATTTTATCATTCTTTGCAGAGCTGGGACAAAAATAGATTGAATTTTTTTTATACACGAAAACTTAGATAGTTTAGAAAATTGAGGCTTATTTTGAATAGAACTAATAATTTGACTGGCATTTTTCATATGCTAATTATAGCAGTGTTTTTGTTAAGTGTCAGTGCTTGTGGATATAAAGCGGCTCCTTTTTACAGCGAAGACGCACCAGAAGGTGATGAAAATGTGGAGTTTATAATAAAGAAACAAAACATAGATAATAATGAGAGTTGTGAGAAGTAGATGAAATATGATGTAATCATAATAGGCGCTGGAATTTCAGGTCTTTATGCTGCTATGAAATTGCCAAAAGATAAAAAAGTTCTCGTAATAAACAAACGTGAGACTTTTAAATGCAATACCTTTTATGCTCAAGGTGGAGTAGCACTTGCTCGAGATAAAGATGATATTTCAGCACATATAAAAGATACTTTAGAAGCTGGGGCAGGGCTTTGTGATGAAAAAGCTGTAAAGATATTGAGTGAGAACTCTATTGAAGCTATAGATGACTTGATAAATAACGGCTTTGAATTTGACCATGACGAAAATGGAAAACTTCTTTATACAAAAGAAGCAGCTCACTCTTGTGAGAGAATTCTTCATGCCGGTGGTGATGCTACTGGTAGATACCTACATCATTTTTTACTCTCCCATAATCCTCACGCAATGTTAAGTGATACACGTGTTGTTGACCTGCTTATTAAGGACGGAGAGTGTTATGGTGTTACAGTTCTAGACCATCGTCAATGCAGAAATATATATGCTGATAATGTAATAATTGCAAGTGGTGGAGTTGGTTCTCTTTATGAATATCATACAAATGCACCGTGTATTAGTGCAGATATGCAAGGTCTCTGTGTTATGAAAGGAATCCAACTCGAGAGAATGGAGATGTTGCAGTTTCATCCAACTGTTTTTGTCGATAGTGAGAACGCTCAAAAGATGTTACTTACAGAAGCTCTAAGAGGTGAGGGTGCAACGATTGAAGATGAGAATGGTAAAAGATTTTTGTTTGAGTATGATGAGAGAGCTGAGCTAGCCTCACGTGATATAGTAAGTAAATCTATGTATAAGTATAAGAAAAAAACAGGAATGCAACTTTATCTAGCATTTACAAATTTTCAAGAGAAGTATTTTGAGGAAAGGTTTCCAAATATTTGTAAAAACTTAAGAACTTTGGGGTTTAATGTGCCTTCACAAAGAGTTCCGATTTCACCTGCGTTTCATTATGCTATTGGTGGAATAAAAACTGATTTACGTGGGCGAATTTCTAATGTTAAAAATCTTTATGCAATAGGGGAAGTTGCTTCAACAAGAGTGCATGGAGCGAATAGACTCGCCTCAAACTCACTTTTAGAGGGTTTAGTTTTTGCAAAAGAGGCAGCACTAGATATTATAAAATCAAAAGATAAAAAAGAGTTCATTGAGTTTGGTATAACTGATGAGGTAATGAGTCTCAAAGAAGATAAGGCAAAAAAGAACCAGTTACGCCGTATTATGTGGGAAAATGTTTCAATTATTCGAACAAAAAGTGGACTAAATGATGCTTTATCTTCAATTAATGCTCTTTTAAATGAAAAAATTGGTAGACTATTGAGATTTCGTTTACTTACAGCAAAAGAGATAGTCGTTTCGGCTCTTGAACGTCAAGAGTCTGTTGGAGTTCATACAATACTTGAGGAGTAAGAATGTTAAAGATTTTATCGTTACTTGGATTAACTAGCGTAGCTGCGTTTGCAACTACTGCTGCACATAGTGCAGGACATGCAGTTGATTTAGCAACTGAGCCATTTGGTTGGTTATTACTAACTATATTTGTTGTGGGGTATTATTTTATTGCCGCAGAAGAAAAATATCATATTAACAAGGCAAAACCAGCACTGTTTACAGGTACATTTATGTTTATGCTGCTTGGTGCTTATTATGCAATAAATGGTTTAGATTTTACTGCGTTTGATAATGAAATTGCGCATCTTATTTTAGAGATTGCAGAGATTTTCTTCTTCTTATTTGTAGCGATGACTTTTATTGAAGCACTTATAGAGAGAAATGTTTTTGATGCACTTAAAGAGAAACTATTAAATGCAGGTTACAACTATAAGCAACTATTTTGGGTAACAGGTTTCTTAGCATTCTTTATCTCTCCAGTTGCAGATAACTTAACAACGGCTCTTATACTTTCAACGGTTTTAATTACTATTGAAAGAGAAAATAAAGCGTTTTTGGTTCCTGCTGCGATAAATATTGTCGTTGCTGCGAATGCTGGTGGTGCTTGGTCTCCATTTGGTGATATTACAACTTTAATGGCATGGTCAGCTGGTAAGGGAGTTTTTGTTGACTTTCTATTCCTTTTTCCTGCTTCTATTCTTGGTTGGGGTATTACAGGTTTCTTACTCTCTCGCTTTGTTCCAGAGGGAGTTCCTAAAAAACCAGAAGGTGCAGAGCCAGTTAAGATTCACCGTGGTGGTAAGGTGATAATCTTCCTTGGTGTATTTACAATTGCTTCAGCAGTTTTAGGAAAACAACTTATGCACCTGCCTCCAATGTGGGGAATGCTGTTTGGTCTCTCTCTTTTACAACTTTATGCATATACACTTAAAAAGTATCATGACCATGATATTGAAATTTATAAATCAGTTGCAAAAATTGAGAATGATACACTGCTTTTCTTTTTCGGTATATTAGCGGCAGTTGGTGCTCTTCACTTTGCAGGTTTCCTAGGTCATGCTGTTAAACTATATGAGATGTTTGATCCAACTTACGTGAATGTTGGTGTTGGTTTTCTTTCTGCTCTTATTGATAATGTTCCAGTTATGTCAGCGGTACTTAAAGCAAGTCCAGATATTGAACTTGCTCAATGGATGCTCGTTACATTAACTGCTGGGGTTGGTGGTAGTTTAATCTCTTTTGGTTCTGCTGCTGGTGTTGGTGTTATGGGAAAACTAAAAGGTGTTTATACTTTTAGTGCTCACATGAAATTTTCTTGGGCTATTCTAGTAGGTTACATTGTATCTGTTACTGTTTGGTATGTACAATTTGAAATGTTAGGTCTTTATATCCAACGTTAAGTCATCTTTTTTTTACTCGTTCCCTCGCTTTGCTTGGGAACGCTTTTTTAATATATTTTAAACTTCAAATCAAACATTAATCTTATTTATTGTATCCTTTTACAATTATTTAACCTCATTTTTTTAAAGGCATTTATATGACAAATGTTAGTATCATCGTTTTAGATTTTGGTTCTCAGTACACTCAACTTATAGCACGTCGTCTTCGTGAAGATAAGATTTATTGTGAAATACTTCCTTATCATACTTCCGTAGAAGAGATTAAAGCAAAAAACCCTCAAGGTATCATTCTTAGTGGTGGTCCATCTTCGGTTTATAATGAAGATGCTTACGAAGTGGACCAAGGTGTTTATTCTATAGGTATTCCTGTTCTTGGTATCTGTTATGGTATGCAGAGAATTGCAGTAGATTTTGGTGGTAGTGTTATTCGTTCTTCTCATCATGAGTATGGAAAAGCTGAACTTAAATTAGAGACTTCTTCTCCACTTCTAGCAGATTGTGATGATGACAGAATTGTTTGGATGAGCCACTCAGATAAAGTAGATGTTCTCCCTGAGGGCTTTGCACCAATAGCTACATCAGACAACTCTCCATATGCTGCAATTGCTAATGAAGACAAACGTGTTTATGCAATGCAGTTTCACCCAGAAGTACAACACTCAGAAGAGGGTTATTTAATGCTTCGTAACTTTGCAAGAAATATCTGTGGCGTTACAGAAAAGTGGAAAATGGAGCACTTCTTAAAAGAGCAAATCAAAATGATTCGTGAAAAAGTAGGAACAGGTAAAGTCCTTTGTGGTTTAAGCGGTGGAGTTGATAGTTCTGTTGTTGCTGCAATGCTTTATGAAGCAATCGGTGACCAGCTTGTTCCTGTTTTTGTTGATAACGGATTGCTTAGGAAAGGTGAAAAAGAACAAGTTGAAGAGGTTTTCAAAATCAATTTGAAAGTGCCTTTGATAACTGTTGATGCAGTAGATAATTTTTTAGGTAGACTTGAAGGTATTTCAGACCCTGAAGAAAAAAGAAAAATCATTGGACACGCTTTCATCGAAGAGTTTGAAAAAGAGGCTAAAAAGCATGATGGTATCAAGTTCTTAGCTCAGGGTACTCTTTATCCAGATGTTATTGAGTCAATAAGTGTAAATGGTCCATCTGAAGTTATAAAGTCTCACCATAATGTTGGTGGTCTTCCTGATTGGATGGATTTTGAACTTATTGAACCTCTTCGTGAGCTGTTTAAAGACGAAGTTCGTAAAATTGGATTAGAACTTGGTCTGCCAGAAGCTATGATTAACCGTCATCCATTCCCTGGACCAGGTCTTGCAATTCGTATTATGGGTGATGTTAATGTTCCTGATTTAACAATTTTACGTGAGGCTGATGTTATTCTTCTTGATGAGTTAAAGGCGAGCGGATACTACGCTAAAACTTGGCAAGCATTTGCAGTCTTACTAAATGTGAAATCTGTTGGTGTTATGGGTGATAACCGTACTTATGACAACACTGTTTGTGTGAGAGTTGTTGAAGCAGTTGATGGAATGACAGCAACATTTGCACACCTTCCACATAACCTTTTAGAGAGAATCTCTCGTCGTATTATTAATGAAGTTGATGGTATTAATAGAGTTGTTTATGATATCAGCTCTAAACCACCAGCAACAATAGAATGGGAGTAGAGATTTAATCTCTATTCTTATGTCTAAGCCAATATACCTTTTTTCAATCTCTTCACATCCAAATGTAACCAGTGTAAACTCTTTAGCTATTAAGTTTTTAAAACCTTCGATTGATTTTTCTAAATATGACTACTTAATTGTTACCTCTAAACAGACTTCAAAATCTTTACAACAGTACGAAAAACAAGAATATATTGATAAAAAAGCACTCTGTGTTTCAGTTACTAGTGCTGCATTTTATGAGAAATTAGGTTGTAAAGTTTTAGATATTGGTGGTGGTTATGGAGATAACTTAGTAGATAAAATAAAAAGCTATCCTAAAGATACAAAATGGCTCTACCTAAGAGCTAAAGTTGTAGCTTCCGATTTTGTTGAAGTTTGCAAAACTGATGGTTTTAATATTGATGAAGAGATAGTCTATGAGAGTGACTGTTCACAAGAGATTTTAGATGTAGAAGTGAAAGATGAATCAATTTTAATCTTTACTTCTCCATCGAGTTTAAACTGTTTTTTAAAAACACATGAGATAAATAAAAAATCCAAGGTAATAGTAATCGGTAAAACAACAGCCAAAGCTGTACCAAAAAACACAGAGTATATTTTATCTAAAGAGACATCTATCGATAGTTGTATGGAAATTGCCTCTAAGCTCTAGGTCAAAAGAAAAATCAAGTATCATTTTTGTATAATAGTAACTATAGTCTAGATAGTTCGAGTAATCGCACCAATGAGGGTTCTACATATTCAAATTGTGAACTAGTAGCGTTGTCGTGTGTCGGTGCTGTCGTCTGAGATACGTTAACTCTGTCGAGACAGTGTCGCCGTTAGATTTCACTCTCTTCACCCAAATTAGGCTTTTTAGAACCAAGCCAAGAGCGAAACGGCTGTCTGGGCTATATCAACAAAAGTATTTACACAGAAAATATTGTGTTTTCTGTGTAAATACTTTTTTTATTTTACGGAGATATTAATGAAGATTTTGATTTTAGGTAGTGGTGGACGTGAGTACTCAATTGCAAGAGCAATTTTAAATGAAGAGGAAAGTCACGAACTATTTTTTCAACCTGGAAATGGTGCAACGAAAACGCAAGGAACTAACCTAAATATTAAAGATTACAATGAGTTAGCTGCGTTTGCTATTAAGAATGAGATTGAACTAACTATCGTTGGTCCGGAAGCTCCACTTGTTGATGGTGTTGTTGATATTTTTAAAGCAAAAGGTCTTACAATCTTTGGACCAAGTAAAGAAGCTGCTCAACTTGAAGGTTCAAAAGTTTATATGAAAAACTTTTTAGCAAAGTATAATATTCCAACAGCAGCTTATATAGAGAGTGATTCAATTGAGGATTTGTATAAATTTACAGACACTTTAAGCGCTCCTATTGTTGTTAAGGCTGATGGACTTTGTGGCGGTAAGGGTGTAATCATTGCGCTCTCACATGATGAAGCAAAAAAAGCTATCGGTGAGATGCTAAGTGGAAAAAGCTTTGGCGATGCAGGAAAAAAAGTAATTGTTGAAGAGTTTTTAGATGGTTTTGAGCTTTCAATGTTTGCTATTTGTGATGGAGATGATTATATTTTACTTCAAGCAGCTCAAGATCATAAAAGATTACTAGATGGTGATGAAGGTCCAAATACTGGTGGAATGGGTGCTTACGCTCCAACTCCACTTGTTGATGAAGAGCTTTATCAAAAGGTTAAAGATAGAGTAATCGTTCCTACATTAGAAGGTATGAAAAAAGAGGGTGCTCCTTTTGAAGGTGTTTTATTTATCGGAATAATGGTTGTAAATGGAGAACCAATTACATTAGAGTTTAATGTACGTTTTGGAGATCCTGAGTGTGAAATACTTATGCCTCTAATGACCTCAAGTGTTAGTGATATGTTCTTTAAAGCAGCAACAAATAGACTTTCTGATATCAATGTAGAATTTTCTTCGCAATACGCGGTTGGTGTAGTAATGGCAAGTGAAAACTATCCGTATTCAAGCTCAACTCCTGCAGAGATTATTTTAGATGATGTGAAGCATGAGACAATAGAAAAAAATACTCACATCTCTTTTGCCGGTGTTAGCATGGAAGATGATAAGTTATATGCTGATGGTGGTCGTGTTTTAGTCTGTGTTGGCTTAGGTGATACAATTAAACAAGCAAGAGATAGAGCCTATCTTAGATGTGGTCAGGTGCATTTTGCTGGTAAAAAAATCAGAACTGATATAGCTTATCAAGCTCTGTAGGGATAAATAGTTTGCAAGAAGAGATAGAAAATATTCTTCATCGTGAAGAGTTAACTTTGGCACCGACTAAAAAAAGAGCGATGGCATTTTTTATAGATGAGATGCTACTCTCATTTTTACTAATATTTGCCCTTTGGGATTCGTTTGCAGTAGCCCAAACGATGGAAGAGATAATACAGTTGACAAATACTTTTGTTCTAGAATATATGGCTATGAAGATTATTTACCAAGCTTTCTTTGTCATGCAATATGGTGCTTCTCTTGGTAAAATTGCTATGAAGATAAGAGTTATAGAGATAAAAACTCTCGATAACCCAAATGTTATTAGTTCTCTTAATCGTGCAATATTTCGTATTATAAGTGAGATGCTCTTTTATCTTGGATTTTTATGGGGAATGATGGACCAGCTTCGCCGTACTTGGCATGATCATACAGCAAAAACTTTGGTTGTCAATGCTTAAACTCTTCACCTTCTTCATAATCTTTACACTCTCTCTTTACGCAAGTAATAAAGTAGAGATATATGCGACTACAATGAACTCAAAAGATAATATAGTAGAAGCTTCTGGTGGTGTGAATGTGATTTATAGAGAGTACTTCTTAAGTGCTGATAGTGCAATTTATGACCGTAAAACTGGGAACTTAGAACTTTTTGATAATATTCGAGTAAATCATGGGAGTGATTATAAGATTTTAGGCTCCTATGCAAGGTTAAATATCGCAAAAAAAGAGAGACTCTTTAAGCCGTTTTATATGCTTGATAAAAACTCAAAAGTTTGGATGAGTGCCAGTGAGGGAAAAACTAAAGATGATGATATAGAGATTTCATCAGGAACTGTTAGTGGGTGTAATCCAAATGACCCTTTATGGGAGATGGAGTTTTCTTCATCAGACTATAACTCTAAAACAAAATGGTTAAATCTTTATAATACAAGATTATATATTTATGACATTCCAGTTTTATATATCCCTTATTTTGGCTACTCTTTAGATAAAAGTCGCAGAACTGGGCTTCTGATGCCTTCTTTTGGTATTTCAGGGACTGAAGGTTTTTATTATGAACAGCCAATATATTTAGCAGAGTATGACTCTTGGGATTTAGAGGTGAATCCTCAGATAAGAACAAATCGAGGTGCAGGTATTTACTCCACTTTTCGGTTTGTAGATTCTAAAAATTCTCATGGAGCATTTAAAGTAGGGTATTTTGGTGAGAAGAATAGTTATGCGACAGAGCACAACCTAAAAAATGATTATCATTATGGATTTAATTTTAAGTATGATAATAATAATTTTTTAAATCAGTGGTTAGGCACAAATTTTGAAGGTCAGTCTAGTCTTTATGCAGATGTAAACAGCATGAATGATGTTGATTATATAAATTTATCTACAAATGATAATATTGAGCAATCAACAGCAACACAAGTTCTCTCAAGAATTAATATGTTTTATAATACTGATGATAATTATATAGGTGCTTATTTTAAGTATTATCAATATTTAGAAGTAAGTAATAATGAAGAAACACTACAAAAGTTACCTACATTTCAGTATCATCACTATTTAGACACTTTTTTTGATGATCATCTTTTCTATTCTGTTGATCTTCAGAGTAATAATATATATAGAGCAAAAGGAATAAAGGTACTACAAACTAATATTAATGTACCTATCAAGCTTCAATCAGAACTATTTGATGAGTTTTTGAATGTGTCATATACTTCTAATTTATATGGACAACATTCTGGGTTTAGTGGAAAAGATACAACAATTCCTATAGTGGAGCTTGATAGTGGTTATTTTGCTAGATATTATCATACTTTTGCCACCTCTACACAATTAACTAAAGCATTTGATAAAATTATACACGTTATTGGTTTTGAACTCAAACATACTATGAGTGGAGCAGAGTACAATGATGGTTTTTATGAAAAGTATAATGATTTCTGTGCAGATCCAGGTAATCAAACAGATGAAAGATGTGAATTTTATGATATTTCAAAAATTCAGGAAGTTACACAAGCAGATTTTACTCAATATATTTTTGATTCATCAGCATCGCAAGTTTTGTATCATAGGTTATCTCAACGAATCTTACATAATAATGAGAATAAATATGGAGAACTTGAAAATGAGCTTGACTACAAAATAACAAAAGCAATCAGTTTTTATAACAATATGTTTTATAATTTTGATGAATCTAGTTTTTCTAAGATTTATAATAAAGCTTCATACAATGACCATGGACTAAATATAGGTTTATCTCATCTTTACAAAGAGGATGTCTCCAAGGCTCTAAATGACCCTTATCGAAATACAAGCTATTTAACATCAAGTGCAAGATATACTTACGATAAGCATTACTCGTTTAACGCAATGTATAATTATGATTTAGAGTCAGAACTAAAAAAGAGTATGGAAATTGGCTTTATGTATAAGAAAAGATGTTGGGATTTTGGACTTAGATATGTTGAAAATAACAGACCGATTCTTACTCAAACTGGTGAGTCATCTGTATATGACAAATATATATATTTAACTATTATCTTAAAACCATTTATGGATTCTGGTAGTGACTCATCAAATATTTCATACAAGCTTCCAGAATAAGGAGTTAAGTCATATGCAAAAATATAAAAACATACTTAAAAATCGTCAAGATGCAGCTCAAAAATTAATTGATGTTATTGATATGCAAAAGTTTAAAGAAGAGCAGTGGAATGTAGTGGCAGTCTCAAAAGGTGGTTTAGACTTAGGTTCTCGAATAAGAAAGAAGCTACCTAATAGTCTAGATTTTCTTTTTTCTGAAGCAATCTTAGCGCCAAATAACCCTGAGTGTGAAGTGGCACGTGTTAGCGAGAGCGAAGAGATAGTGATTAACGAACAGCTGGTTGCTGCGTTTGATATTCAGTATGATTATATTTATGGTGAAGCTCATCGTAAGCATGAAGAGGAAATACTCTCTTACATTTATCAATATAGAAAAGGGAGACATTTCTCTTCTATGGAGAATAAAGTAGTACTTCTAGTAGATGAGGGTAGCGAGACAGGTTCGAAATTTATGACGGCACTAAAAACTATTTTAGCACAAAAGCCAAAAGCAGTTTATATCGCAGTAGCTGTTTTACCAACAGATGTTCTAGAGTTATTAGAACCCTTTGTAGATGATATATTTTTTCTTTATGATATAGATGATTTTGTAGAAACATCACTTTATTATGAAGAGTTTGAAGAAATTGAAGATGAGACAATAGAAAAATTATTAGAGGAAGTAAAATGAAATATGATGTAAGTTTAGAGTTAGAAAATAGAGAAGAGTCATACTCTTTTGGAGATGTTGCGAAGCAGGCAAATGGTTCAGCATGGTTAAAATCAGGAAATACAGTAATACTAGCGACAGTTGTAATAGATGAGACAGAGATAGTTAAAGATAATTTCTTACCTCTTACTGTTCAGTACATAGAAAAAACATATGCAGCTGGTAAAATCCCTGGTGGTTTTTTTAAACGAGAGACAAAACCAAGTGATTTTGAAACTCTAACATCAAGAATAGTTGACCGTTCACTTCGTCCACTGTTTCCAGAAGGTTTTGGACATCCAACACAAATAACTATCATGACTTTTAGTGCAGATAGTGAATCTGATTTGCAAGTTTTAGCGTTAAATGCAGCATCTGCAGCACTGTTTACTTCTGATATAGATATTAATGTTTCAGTATCAGCAGTTAGAGCTGCAAAGGTTGAAGGTGAGTTAGTATTAAACCCAACTCTATCTCAACTTAAGAACTCGACACTTGATTTATATCTTTCAGGAACTAAAGAGGATCTTCTTATGATTGAGATGCGTTCATTTGGTGGTGAAGAGGTTGAGATAAGTGATATGATTGTTGACCCTATGCTAGACCCAACTATGGCTGGAGCTGTTCTTTCTTCACATACATCAAACGCAATGGCTGAAGATGAGCTTATAGGAGTATTTGAGAAAACACAAGCACTTCTTTTTGCAAGTAACTCTAAATATGAAACAGAATTTGCAGCGTGTAAAAAAGAGACAGCTACAATCGAGTATAAAGCACATATTATAAATGAAGAGATGGTTACATACGTAAGAGATAATCATCTATCAGATATAGCAGATGCAATGAATCAAATGGCAAAATCTGAACGCTCAACAGCTCTTAGACAACTTAGAAAAAGAATAATCTTAACTCAAGAGCATTGGGAAGAAGTTGAGCTTAAAGATGCGATCGAAAAAGTAAAAAAAGAGCAAGTTAGAGCACAAATTCTTAATGAAAGAGTGCGTGCTGATGGACGTGCATTAACAGAAGTAAGACCTATCTCTATAGATACAAATGTACTTCCAAATGCACACTCATCATGTCTGTTTACGCGTGGACAAACGCAAGCTCTTGTTGTTCTTACTATGGGGGGACCAAAAGATGCACAGATGTTTGAATCTTTAACAGACAGTGGTACTCAAAATGAAAACTTTATGGTTCATTACAATTTTCCAGGTTTTTCAGTTGGTGAAGCTTCTCCAGTGATGGGGCCAAAAAGACGTGAACTTGGTCATGGTAATTTAGCCAAACGTGCATTAGCGCCAATAATGAATTTAGATGGACAAACAGTACGTTTAGTATCTGAAATCTTAGAATCAAACGGTTCATCTTCAATGGCTACAGTGTGTGGTGGATATATGGCTCTTAAAGCTGCAGATATTGAAACAAGTGATACTATCGCAGGTATCGCTATGGGTATGGTTAGTGAAGGCGATAAGTACGCAATTCTTTCAGATATCATGGGACTTGAAGACCATGATGGAGATATGGACTTTAAAGTAACTGGTTCTAAAGATGGAATCACTGCAATGCAGATGGATATTAAACTTGGTGGTATTTCTTTAGATATTCTAAAAGAAGCACTTTATCAAGCTAAAGAGGGACGCTCTCACATTATTGATATAATGCAAGAGGCTGAGAAAGAGATTGAGTTTAATGATGGTGTTTTACCAAGTGTAGATTTCTTTCATATAGACCCTAGTTTTATAGGTGAAATAATCGGTCAGGCTGGTAAAACTATACGTGAGATGATTGAGAAGTTTGAAGTTGCTATTGATATTGACAAAAAAGATGGAAAAGTAAAAATTACTGGTAAAAATAAAACTGGTGTAGCTGGTGCTCGTGGCCATATTGAAGGAATTGTGAATACTCCTAAGGTTGCTAAAATCAAGTATGAAGTTGGTGATAAATACGAAGGAACTGTAAAAAGAATAGTTGACTTTGGTGCGTTTGTTGAACTTCCAGATGGAACTGATGGACTATTACACATCTCTAAAATCTCTGATCAAAGAGTTGATAAAGTGAGTGATGTGTTAAGTGAAGGTGAAAAGATTACAGTTGAAATTCTAGAATTCAAAGGTAATAAAATCTCTTTGGGACGTGGTTAACATCTACAACTTTCGTTATTCCCGTGATAGGTAAATCCGATGAAAAATAAAACCAATCTTAATCCAAATACTCAAGCTCAAATAATTCAGCACTAAAATCATCACGATAATAGCAAGCTCTCTTAATATCAGCCATTATAGTTTTACCAG
>Ga0256844_10000065_pt1 | contig 42247 bp, 36 predicted proteins | sample MusselsmetaG_FD_189100 | JGI IMG/M metagenome (GOLD analysis project Ga0256844, IMG submission 189100) | Mussel associated microbial communities from hydrothermal vent at the East Pacific Rise, Pacific Ocean - Mussels | ecosystem: Host-associated > Mollusca > Shell > Unclassified ... | reverse complement strand
TACAAAATCGTGAGCGTTTCTTTTTAAATGACGTAGACAACAAAGCCAAAGAGATACGAGACAAAGGGTACAATTTTTCCTTAAAGAGTGAGATGGCATTGGAGATTTCACGGATGTTTATTATGTATGCACATGACATCTTTAAAGCCGTGGGAATCTACATGGTTTTTACGGGGGCATTGAGCATTGGAGAGATGCTTGCCATTTTTGGGTATGCGTGGATTGTGATGCGTCCTGTGGACAGACTAATGAACTTTGTGCATCTTTACTTTAACGCAAAGACAGCAGTGAGCAGACTCAACGAGATTTTAGAGCTTGGTGAAGAGCCTCACTACGAAGCGAAGGTTGACCCTTTTGACCAAAAAGAGACAGCATCTATTCGTCTTGAAAATGTCTCTTTTTCTTATGATGACAAAGTAGAAGTTTTAAAAGATTTAAGTTTAGAGATAAAAGCTGGAGAAAAAGTTGCCATTGTGGGTGAGACGGGAAGTGGAAAAAGTACTTTGGCTCAAATTCTTATTGGGCTTTACCCCATTAGTGAGGGAAAAATCTTTTACAACGAGCATGATATAAAAGAGATTGGCTATGGGAAAGTTCGTGAAAATGTGGGCTTTGTTCTACAAGCACCGTTGATGTTCAACAACAGTTTACGTTTTAACTTGACATTGGGTAAAGCCTATACGGATGCTGAAGTCTACGAGGCTTTAAAGGTAGCACAACTGCTGGACTTTGTGGAGGGGTTAGAAAAAAAACTCGACACCATTGTGGGTAAAAATGGAACAAAACTCTCAGGAGGACAACGTCAACGCCTTTCCATTGCAAGGGTACTTCTTGACAATCCTAAGGTAATTATTTTTGATGAGTCTACCTCCTCTTTGGACAACCACACAGAAGAGAAACTACTGGAAGCCTTGGATGCGTATGTTAAAGATAAAACAGTTATTACCATTGCACACAGGGCGAGTAGTATTGAGAAGGCAGATAGGATTATTGATTTAAACTCTTTTTAGAGATATGATATAATCTCAATGTCAATATAAAAAATAATAAAGGACTAAAATATATGATGAGTAAAAAAAAGTTATTTGTAGCTATTGGTATGGGAAGTATGCTTCTCTTTTTAGGATGTTCAGGAAAAGAGCTGAGTAAAGAAGAGGTTAAAAGTGATACGTCTGTAGTAAAAGAACTTTCTGTAGAGGAAAAAAAATATGATTTGGTTATTCAGAAAACTATTAACGATTGTAAAGAGCATCAAATTGTTTTAGATGAAAAACGAATAACAGCATTTGTACATAAGTTTCCACAAGCAGATATTGATAAAATTGTAACCATTGAAAAAAAGTTACCAAAAGCAAATTGTCAATTTTTTGCTGATGAAATTTCAGTTGAAAAAGAGGAAAAAGTTAAAGAGATAACCAAAAAAACATTGAACTCTTGTAGTGAATATGGGGTTAGTTTAAATGAAGAGTTTCTTTTTAAGAAAGCATCAAGTATTCCACTTTTTGTACTAAAAAAAGTTTTAGCATCTACCACTAAAACAACAGAAAAAGAGTGTCAAGTTATGAAGTCCAAAGAGAAGTAATCTCTTTGGTTTATCTAAAAGTTTCTAAAGTTATTATAGTATAATCATTTCCAGTAAAAGAGATATACTTTACAGGTATGTTATTAATTTAGTATGGAAGAGGAATAGTAAAAGATGAATAGAAAAAAGATATATAATCCTGAATCACAGGAGAAAACTTCGGAACGTAAAATATTTGGAGGAGATCCAACAGGAATTTTTGAACTTAATGACATTAAGTATCAATGGGCATACAATCTTTGGGAAGTGATGTTAAACAATACATGGTTTCCTAAAGAGGTTGATATGACTCCTGATGTGAGTGATTATAAACGTCTAACTGATGCTGAAAAAACAGCTTATGATAAAGTTTTAGCACAGCTTATTTTTATGGATTCATTACAGACAAATAACTTGATTGATAATGTAAATCCATTTATTACAGCTCCTGAGGTAAACTTAATTTTGGTGAGACAAGCATTTGAAGAGGCACTACATGCACAGTCATATGCAGTAATGGTTGACACCATTTCACAAAACTCTGATGAGATTTATCAGCTTTGGCGAAATGATATGATGTTAAAGACTAAAAATGATGCCATTGCAAAAGTTTATCAACAACTAAGTGATGACCCTTCAGATGTAAATATTGTAAAAGCGATGTTTGCGAATCAAATCTTAGAAGGTATCTATTTTTACTCAGGTTTTACTTACTTGTATACCCTTGCAAGAGCAGGAAAAATGTTGGGTTCAGCACAGATGATTCGTTTTATTCAGCGTGATGAAGTAACACACTTGGTATTGTTTCAAAATATGATTCGTACCGTTAAACGAGAAAATCCAGAATTTTTCACCAAAGAATTTAACGATGAAATTTATGCTATGTTCCGAGAAGCTGTTGAGCTTGAATCGAATTGGGGAAAATATATTACTCAAGGGCAAATCTTAGGATTAACCGATGATATTATTGAACAGTATATTCAATTTTTAGCCGATGAAAGACTTCATGCTGTAGGTATGGAAAAACTCTATAATGTAGAGCATCCCATTAAATGGGTTGATAACTTTTCTAAGTTCAATGACCAAAAAACAAACTTCTTTGAAGGTAATGTAACCAACTACTCAAAAGGTAGTTTAGATTTAGACGATTTTTAGACTATGAATTTTAATAATATGTCAAAATATACCTCTTCAGATGGCAACTTTAAAGTTGCCACACTTCAGACCAAAACACTTCCCAATTATCAAGAAAATCTTAACCATTTAGCTAACTATATAAAAAATTCGGATGCAAAGCTTATTGTTGCTCCTGAACTCTGTTTAACTGACTTTGATTATGAACACTTTTCAGAGGCAGCAGCTTTTTATGAAGTTGCATTGGACACATTGTTGCCACTTGTCTCTTCTCAAATTGTTGTTTTCACCATGACAGTTAAAGAGGGGGAGAGTTTTTTTAATCGTACGGTAGTACTGCATGATCATAAAGTAGTTCAGACGCAAAACAAATATAAACTCTTTACCATGGGAGAGGAGTTAAAGTACTATGAGAAAGGTAACAAAGATGCTATTGTTCCTTTTGAAATTGAGGGGGTTAGCTATGCCATACTTATCTGTTTTGAATTACGTTTTAAAGAGCTTTGGAGACAGATTGAGGGGGTTGATGTAGTCTTAGTACCTTCTCGTTGGGGTCTACCTCGAAAGCGACATCTTGAACAACTTGCAGAAGCATTGGCTGTGATGAATCAAACATTTGTAGTGGTGTCAAATTCAGCCGATGAAGAGATGGCATCTTCGTCAGCCATTATCTCTCCTTGGGGAGACCGATATGGCGATGATAGTCTAGAAGTACTAGAGATGAATATAGATTTAAAAGATGTAAAACGAGTGCGTCGTCTGGTCAATATGGATTAATATGCTGTTGTCTTCAGCAGTTTAATTTAAGCTTTGTAATTTATTATAAATTTTAAAAAATAAATGATTTTAAATAAGAATATGTTATAGTTTTTTCGAAAATAAATTATAAATTATAAGTTTTAAAATTTAATTACGAAGAATAGTACATTATGAAAATATTATTTCTAACAGATAACTTTCCTCCTGAAGTAAATGCACCAGCGACTAGAACCTATGAACATTGTATAGAGTGGGTCAGCAAAGGTGTAGATGTAACAGTCATTACCTGCAATCCAAACTTCCCACATGGCAAACTATACAAAGGCTATCAAAATCGACTTTATAGTGAAGAGAATATTGATGGCATTAGGGTTATTCGTGTTTGGAGTTATATGACAGCAAATAATGGATTTTTTAAACGGATTATTGATTATATTAGTTACGCAGTTATGGGATTTTTGGTTGGTCTATTTCAGAAGTTTGATCTTGTAGTTGCGACATCTCCACAATTTTTTACAACATGGGCAGGTTGGGGTTTATCCAAAGTTAAAAATAAACCATGGATATTTGAGTTACGAGATATTTGGCCTGAAAGCCTTAGAAGTGTGGGTGCAATGAAAAACAGTAAAATATTGAATTTTTTAGAAAAAATAGAGTTAGGTCTTTATCGGAGTTCTAATCAAGTTATTGCTGTGACTGATGCATTTAAAACAAATTTAATGAACCGTAATATTGATGAATCAAAAATTTCAGTTATTACCAATGGATCAAATAATGAACTCTTTAAAAGAAAAGCTAAAAATAAAGAACTTCTTGAAAAATTGAATTTGCAAGGTAAGTTTATTGTTGGATATATTGGCACTCATGGAATGGCACACAGTTTAGAGTTTATTGTTCGATCTATTAAAAAAGTTAACGATGAAGAAATCCATTTCTTATTTATTGGTGATGGTGCTGTTAAAGAAAAGGTTGTTACGCTTTCAAATGATTTGGAATTAAAAAACATTACTTTTTTGGATTCTATTTCTAAAGAGATGGTTCCTCTATATCTCTCTATTTGTGATGTCTCTTTGGCTCCGTTAAAAATGAATGATAACTTTAAAACAGTTATTCCCTCAAAGATTTTTGAAGCAGCTGCAATGGGAAAACCAATATTTTTAGGAGTGCAAGGACAAGCTCAAGAGATATTAGAAAAATATAATGCTGGTCTCTGTTTTATTCCTGAAGATGAAAGCGATTTTCTTCAAAAATTGAATGAAATTAAAGATAAAAAGAAGTACCGTTTATATCAAGAGGGCTGTGTTCGGTTAGCAGCAGCATACGACAGAAAAAAATTAGCAAAAGAGATGTTAGTTATTATGGAAAAAATTGCATTAACTCCTAGCTCTGTTTTTGTAGAAACCAAGAGTAGAATAATACATAAATCACGATAGTAGTTAGTCTTTTCTACGCTTGTATATTTATGCTAATTATTAACTCTTTAGTTAGTGGAATCTCCATCATATAAGCATTTTCAAGGAAATTAAATTTATTGGTATATTGATATTGGGTTAGAGTGAAACTTGCACTACCTACGGTTATGTGTTGCAATATTTTATGCTTTGTAACAGAGGGATGAAAATGTAATCTTGCAACGGCATCAACCTCTTTATTGATAGTATCTTTCACAATAATGGAGTTTTCTAAAAAGTTCCATTTTCTAGTATGATAGATACCTTTGTTTTTATATCCATCATGGGTAGCTTCAATAAAAGTATTTTCTTCTTTTAAATAAGTAATAGAGGCTCTATTCGCAACCCTGAAACCTGCCCAAACATTACTTTGATTCTGACCCTTAATCTCTACTGTATTATGTGCTTTTGTTGAGCGTTCATGGTTTCGTCTGCTATTTGTTTCGTAGGTACTAATTCCACTATCTACAATAAATGCTTCTCCCTTAATTTTGAGTTCAAAATTAAATGTATCGCTGTGTGCATGACCAGGAATATAATCTGCCCCAATCTTACCTACATCTACAATACATTCATATTGGTTATTGGTGACTTTTCGGTATCCACTCTCTTTTAATTTTAGATTAACCATTTTAATTTTTAAACGTTTAGCATACTCTTGAAGCTGAAAGCTTGTAGGTGCAATACCTTCTGCACTGTCATTTAAGAGAGGAATACTCCCATTATTGTAAGTAATATTATTTAGCCAACTCAACATGAATGAAGCTTTTTTCAGTAAAAAACTTAAAAGTTCTCTATTTTTCCATTGATTATTTTGAATTAAATTAATGGAATCAAGTACTCTAAACAGCATAATTTGATGATACATGGGTGTGAGTTCAAAGTGTGCACCATCTGCTAATATTTGCTCCTCTAATTCTGTCAATAAAATCTTTTTTGCTTTTTCATAAAGAAGGGAGTCTTGAAAATAGTAAGCTCCAAAGAGTAATGAAAAAGCATTTTCCAAGAGATGATTTCCAAGGAGATGATATTCTATATTTTCATATAGTAGATAATATTGGGCATAGAGGTTGTCATTAATCTTTTTTTTGTTTATATTATTATATGAGAGGTATTTAATCCAGTTTACTCCTCTTAAGCTAATAGGAAAAGACTCCATTCCATCTTGAATACTATGAATATTTTCTATGAAATTTTCAATAAGAAAATCACCATTTTTTATCTTTTCTTGGGATAAAAAATCAAAATAGGTGAGGTTATAAGTCCATAATTTACCGTAATTGGAGTAATTCCAGTCAATGCTATTGTCAAATTCTTTTGTAAGATTTAAAAATGTAAAATTTTTCTTCTCTAGTAATGAATCGACTATATGGATACTTTTGACCAATGTTAAGGAGACGCTGTTAGAGTCTTTACTATAAGTAGGTTTTTTTCCACTAAGTTGTATATATTTCTTTTTAACTACATAGTATAAACGAAAAAATAGTTGTCTTTTTTTTAAAAATTTAATAGTATTGAAAAGTCTAAAATATTTTTTAATCATCATGAACCTTTTAATATTTCAAACCATAGGTTCGCATGTTTCTCTACACCGAGTTCAGTCATATTTGCACCACCATTTTCTAATCTATCTTCAAAGCTATTTAAAGTATCAGTATTGGGACCTTCTAATATATTTTGATTATCTCTAATTAGCTCTTTTTGAGCAGAGATAATATTATCACTTGTTTGGTATCCGTATCGACTAGCGAGGGAAAGATAAACAGGTGTCTCTATTCCTTCTCTTTTCATACTCTCCATTATGTGTAAAAAACTTTTTTTATACTTCTCTTTTGTTGTCTGATTTTGGGCATCACTTTCACCTTGATGAACTAAAATATGTGAGATGTTAAATCCCATACTCTGAAGTTCTTTGTATGCTTCAATAATTCTATAGTAGTAACTTCCATGCATGACTCCTCCCCATCCTGTTCCTTTCCCGTTTGGTGCCCAAGATGAGATGGGTGTACCTGCTACAGCTATGGATTTAATAATAACATTTTTACAGTTACCATTTTCTATTAATTTATCTGCAACTCTTAACCATACAGAACCTTGATACTTTGGGGTTGTAGCAGTTGCACCGAGTAAAGGATCTTTTGCAAAGTAGCATGCATTATCAAGAACATTATAAATATTTTTCTTATTTTTTGGATGATAATTACCTGCTGCACCATTGGCTGCATTGGCTTGCCCAAATGCTAAGATGACCATCGTATCTTTTTTATTTAACTGAGAATAATTAACTTTTTCTCTATCACTAGTGTCTGAGTAGCCTTCAAGTAAAGTAGTCTCTGCTTTTTTTTCATCTAACTGAATATTAACAAGAGTGCATTGATTGTCACGGAGAGATAGTTGCACTGTATCTTTAATAAAGTCATATCCTGATGCTTCATAGCCTTTAATTTGATATGTTCGTGCTAAGTTTCTAAAATTTGGAGCAGAATAATCATTTTCTGTGCCAATGTAGTTCTTTCCTAAGTAAAGAGATTGCATGTTCTTTACCATTCCTAAAACATGATTATTCATAATAAAAATTTTGATTGGTAAATTTCTTCTCTTAATAACCTCCAATTCTTGTAGGTTCATTTGAAATCCACCATCTCCTGTAATAACAATTGCTCTCTTTCCTGTGCCTAAAGTTGCCCCAATAGCAACAGGTAATGCAAAGCCCATTGCTCCTGCTCCACCAGAAAATAATATTCTTTGCTCTCCTTTGAGTTCTAATGATTGTGCTGCAGCCATTTGATGGAGTCCCACATCGACACAGATAATATCATCATCTCTTAAATAATTAGAAATCACATGAATTATTTTATTCATAAAATTATGATGAATGGGGGTCTCTTTAATGAGTTGATGCTTGCTTTTATGTGCTAATGTTATCTTTTTCCATTTCTCAATATCTAGTGTTAACTTTTTTTGATTTAATTTTGATATAAATTCATGAACATCTCCTACAATAACTTTGTCAGCAATGATTCTTCGATTTAATTCATGTTTGTCAATATCTACATGAATAACCTTTGCATCTCCTGTGAACCCTTTCACATCTCGGGTTGTCTGTCTTGCATCTAGCCTTGCACCCAATATGATGATTAGGTCAGCATCTTTTAAAATCAGGTTAGCATTATCGATACCATATGCACCAATAAATCCTAAATTATAGGGGTAACTTGAATCTATCATGTCTTTTCCCATGAGAGAAACAACAACAGGAATATTTGTTGTTTTTAAAAAGAGTAGTAGTTCTTCTTTTACATTGGAAAGTCTAGCCCCACCACCTAGAAGAAGTAGAGGTCTCTCACTCTCTTCTAAAAGCTGTTGAACTTCGGTTATATCTTTACTAGAAATGGAAAGTTGATCTGCTTGTAATGATGAAAATTCGGCACTGTCATAAAAGGAGTTCATCTCTTTTGGGTTAAAGTCTTGATATTGAAGATCAATAGGTATGTCAACAAGAACGGGTCCTTTTCTTCCTTCCATTGCAAGGTAACAAGCTTTTTCTAATTCGTAACGCAATGCTTCAACCTTATCAATAAAAACGGAATATTTGGTAATGGGTTTTGTAATACTTACAATATCCATCTCTTGAAAGCCCATTTGCCTAACAGGTTCATCGTATTTGTATTCATATCTATTGACTTGACCTGTTAAAAATAAAGTAGGAACTGAATCCATAAAACAACTACCAATAGGGGTTACTAAGTTAGTAGCACCAGGACCACTTGTTGCTGTAGCTACCCCTAGTTTAGTAGTTGATCGAGCATATCCCTCTGCTGCAAATCCTGCACCTTGTTCATGAACAGCGTTAACCATTTCAATATTAGCTTTTCTATCGATTGCGTCAAATATATGTGCATTATTCCCTCCAATGTATCCAAAAACTTTTGTGACATCATTTTTAATTAATATATCTGCAATATAGTCTGCTACTTTCATATGATTAGTACCTTATTTAAAATATTATGCCATTTTAGCCCTTTAGCTTTTAGATTACTCTTAATATAAAAAAATATGACTCGTTATAAAATATTGTTTATTTAACATTTCGAACAGTGCGAAAGTGTTATAATTCTAAAAAATAAGGAGAGAAAAATTAAATGAATATACTCTTAACTTGTGTGGGAAGACGCTCTTATTTGGTTAATTACTTTAAATCAGAGCTTAAGAAAGAAGGAGGGAAGGTTATTGGAGCTAATAGTATTCTTGAAACAACAGGAATGCATGCTTGTGATGTTTCATATCGTGTTCCTTCTATTACAGATAAAAGTTATATAGAGAGACTGTTAGAGATTGCTAAAAAAGAAAATGTTAAGATGATTATCTCTTTATTTGATATAGATTTAGGTTATTTGTCGGAGGCTAAAGCACGTTTTGAAGCTTTAGGTGTAACGGTTATTGTCTCTTCGAAAGAGGTAATTGAAATTGCAAATGATAAATATAAAACATTTCAGTTCTTAAAAGAAAATAATATATTGACCCCCAAAACATACAATAGTTATAAATCTGCATTAGAAGCTTTAGATGCAGGAGAATTGAGTTACCCACTTTTTCTTAAGCCTCGATGGGGTATGGCATCTATAGGAATACACAAAATATATAATTTTGAAGAGCTTCAGTTTTTTTATAAAAAAGTTAAAGATGAGGTCTCTAGTTCTTATGTTGAAGACCTTAGTTCTGACAATGCAAATGAAACAGTATTGTTTCAAGAATTTATTGGAGGAACAGAGTATGGTGTTGATATCTTCAATGATCTGAATGGAGAGTTTTTATTGTCCGTTGAAAAAGAAAAAATTGAAATGAGATCAGGAGAGACAGATGGTGCAGTGGTTGTTAAAAATAAACACCTTTCAGCACTCTCAATAGAGATTTCTCAAAAATTAAAACATATTGCTAATCTGGATATGGATGTTCTGTATGATGGTGAAAAATATTATGTACTAGAACTAAATGCTAGATTTGGTGGTGGGTTTCCTTTCTCTTACCTTGCTGGAGCTAATTTTCCAAAGTTACTTATTGATATGGTCAATGGTGATAAGCTTACTATTCCGTCCATTGAGATTGGAACAAAGTCTTTAAAATCAATTGTACCTATAAAAATTAATTGATAAACGGATTTAAATTAAAATAATTATTTTATAACATCCAAAAAGATGAAAAGTGATATACTTCGAGAAAAAAAAAGGAGAAAGAATGATACCAGTTTCGAAAGTATGGTACCCTAACAAAGATAAGTTATTAAAATATATTGATTCTATATATGAGAGTGGATGGCTGACGAACAATGGTCCTCTAGTGCAGGAACTTGAAAAAAGGTTGGAAGCACATCTAGGTGTAAAGAACCTTTTATGTGTTTCAAATGGTTCAACAGCACTTGAAATGGCATATAAGTTACTTGACTTAAAAGATGAAATCATTACGACTCCTTTTACTTTTGTTGCAACAACGGATAGTATAGTTTGGAGTAATTTAATACCTGTATATGCTGATGTTCATCCTCAATACTGGACTCTAAACCCTAAAAATATTGAAAGTTCTATTACTGAAAAAACAACAGGTATTGTACCTGTCCATGTTTTTGGTAATGCTTGTCCTGTTGATGAGATTATGGAGGTTGCCCAAAAAAATAATTTAAAAGTTGTTTTTGATGCCTCTCATGCATTTGGTGTGAACTACAAAGGGAAAAGTATTCTTGGCTACGGTGATATCTCAACCATTAGTTTTAATGCTGTTAAGCTCTTTCATTCTGTTGAAGGAGGTGCAATTGTTATTAAAGATGATGCATTATACAAGAAAGCTAGGACGATGAGACAGTATGGAGACACACCTCTTGATGGTACATTGTGTGAACTTGGTACCAATGGAAAAATGAATGAGTTTGAGGCTGCAGTTGGTCTTTGTATGCTTGATGAGATGGAAGAGGTAGCAAATGAACGAAAAGAGAGTTACCTTTATTATGCTGAGCAGTTAAAAGATGATGTTCAAATGTTGAGAATTAATGAAGATGGAGATTTTAATTATAGTTACTGTCCTATTGTCTTTGAATCAGTTAAAGAGATGGAATTTGTTCAAAAAGCATTACTTGATAATGGAATTAAGCCTCGCCGATATTTTGCTCCATCGTTAGATACTTTAGCTTATGTTGAAAAGCGAAAAACGATGACAGTATCTCAAGATATAACTTCTAAAGTCTTGGCATTACCGTTACATTCAGGTGCAGAAATAGTTACCTCGAAGGTCATTCTTGAGTCATTGCATCATTATCGAAATTAATCTACTTGGATATAAAAGGAGCTTCTTATGAAAGGTATTATTTTGGCAGGTGGATCGGGGACAAGGCTTTACCCCATTACTAAATCTATTAGTAAGCAGCTTCTTCCTATTTATGATAAACCAATGATCTATTATCCTTTGTCAGTACTTATGTTGGCAGGAATTAAAGAAATTCTTATTATCTCAACGCCTGAAGATATTGATAATTATGAAAAACTTTTAGGCAATGGTTCTTCTTGGGGAATTACATTGACGTATAAGGTTCAACCTTCTCCTGATGGGTTAGCACAAGCTTTTATTTTGGGTGAAGAATTTATTGGAAACGATAAGGTCGCATTAATTTTAGGCGATAACATATTTTATGGTCATGGTTTTATTCAATTATTGAGAAAGGCTACTCAGCTTACAGAGGGTGCTGTCGTTTTTGGATATAAAGTTAAAGATCCAGAACGTTTCGGTATTGTAGGTTTTGACCAAAACAATGAAGTAACAAGTATTGAAGAGAAGCCAGAAAACCCTAAGTCAAATTTTGCAGTTACAGGTCTTTACTTTTATGATAATAGTGTTATTGATATAGCAAAGAAAATAGAACCATCAGAACGAGGAGAATTAGAAATCACTTCAATTAATGCAGAATATCTAAAAAGAGGTATTTTGAAAGTTGAACTTTTAGGACGTGGATTTGCATGGTTAGATACAGGTACTCCAGAGAGCCTTTTGTCGGCTGGACGATTTGTTCAAACCATAGAAGAGCGACAAGGTTATAAGATTGCTTGTTTGGAAGAGATTGCCTACAATAGTAAATGGATTAGCAAAGATGATGTTCTTACTATTGCTAAAGAGTTGAGTAAGAATTCTTATGGTCAATACTTAAATGAGATTGTGAAATGAAGCATATATTGTTAACTGGTTGTGCTGGCTTTATTGGAAGTAATTTTGTTCCATATTTTTTAAAGAAATATGAAAATTATCATATTGTTAACTTAGATTTACTTACTTATGCTGGAAAGCTGGAAAATTTATTTGAAATAGAGAGACATTCAAGATATACTTTTATTCAAGGCAATATAGCTAATCGTGAACTTTTAGAATTTATCTTTAAACAATATCAGATTGAAGGGGTTATTAATTTTGCAGCAGAGTCACATGTAGATAATTCAATTAGTAATCCTGAAATATTTATTGAAACAAATGTAAAGGGTACATTTACTTTACTTGATGTTGCGTATAAGTTTTGGATGGAAAAGCCATTTTTATATAAAAAAACATATCAAGCATCTCGATTTCATCATATCTCAACCGATGAGGTATATGGAAGCCTTAGTGAAACAGGATTTTTTACGGAAGAGACTTCTTATGCCCCTAACTCACCCTATTCAGCATCTAAGGCAGCCTCTGATATGATTGTAAGATCCTATCAAGAAACATATGGTTTAAATACGGTTATTACTAACTGTTCCAATAACTACGGACCTAAACAGCATAATGAAAAACTTATACCAACCATTATTCGCAATGCATTAAATGGAAATCCTATACCCATTTATGGGGATGGTAAAAATATTAGAGATTGGCTATATGTTCTTGATCATTGTAAAGGTATTGATTTAGTTTATCACAATGGAAAAGAGGGTGAGGTTTATAACATTGGAGGGCGAAATGAACGAGATAATCTTCAAATTGCAAATACCATTTGTTTGATTTTAGATAAAGTTTTACCTCAAAAAAATAGTTATTTAAGACTTATAACTTTTGTAGAGGATAGAGCAGGACATGATAGACGATATGCAATAGATGCAACAAAAATTGAAAATGAGCTTGGCTGGAAGGCAGAGGAAAATTTTGATAGTGGTATCATAAAGACAATTGAATGGTACATCAAAAAATATCAAAGTGAAGGATGATACTGGCGTGTTAAATAAAGATAATTTAAAGAAAAAAAGTTTTCATGCTCTTTTCTGGGATATCTTAGGAAAATTAGCAATGAGTGGAAGTAGCTTTATTGTCACTATTTTTCTAACAAGACTTTTAGAACCAACAGACTTTGGGCTTATCGCTATTGTCATGGTTATTATTGGTATTGCTTCAGTATTTATAGATACGGGTCTTGGTGGAGCACTTATTCAACGCAGAAGGGTTCTTCCTATTCATTACTCATCTGTATTTTATTTTAATCTATTTATTGGAGTACTGCTCTCAATTCTTACCTATTTCTCTGCACCGTTTATTGCAGATTTTTATGAAAATCAAGAACTTATACCTTTTATTGAAGTAATGTCTTTGCTGTTTATATTGAACTCATTAACGCTGGTTCAGAGCATAATGTTACGTAGAGAGTTAAACAATAAATTATTATCAAAGGTTGGGTTAATAGCTTCTGTTGTAAGTGGTACGATTGGTGTGACTTTTGCATTCTTTGATGCAGGGGTATGGAGTTTAGTCCTACAAATCTTTGCTCATGGAATTATCTACAATGCACTTTTGTGGAACTCTTCAAGATGGATACCTAAAGGTTTTTCTTTTAAAGCACTTCGTCAATTATGGGGATTTGGGTTTAGAATGTTTTTTGTAGCACTATTATCTACACTTTTTGATCGGTTGGATTTTATTGTAATTGGAAAATTATTTACACTACAGATACTTGGTTACTTTGAACGAGCAAAGTCTTTAAATTTTATTGTTGTTAAATATACATCTCAGAGTCTTACCTCTGTTCTGTTTCCTGCATTAAGTAAAATTCAAAATGACTTACCACGTTTAAGAGAGGTTATTATAAAAATATTAGGTATATTAACTTTTATGATATTTCTCTTTTTGGGTGAGTTGTTTCTTGTTTCTGAAGAGATAGTCATATTTTTATTCTCTGCAAAATGGATTGCAACCATTATATATTTTAAACTATTAATTTTAAGTAGTTTTGTACATCCTATTGGAGCACTTTTTATAAATATTTTGAGTAGTAGAGGAAACTCAAAAAAAGTATTAAGGCTTGTATTGTATAGAACTCTTTTTCTTCTAGTTAATTTCTATATTGGCTTTATGTATGGAATTGAAGAGTACCTATATGGCTTAATCTTAGTCTCAATATTGACACTAATAATGCAAATATTATATGTAAAAAAGGAGCTTACTATTTCTTTTCTAGAACTGAGTAAACCCATACTATTACAAGCTACAATTGCAGTTGTCTCTGTATTAATTGTATTGCTAATACAAAGAAATTTGTTGTTAACAGGCGTGAGTGCATTTTTAATTAAAAGTATCATTTTTTTAGGTAGTTATGTTCTGTTTAACTACCTTTTAAAAACAAAATCTTTGGAATATATTATGATTCAACTTGATCCATTAATCAAAAAAATAGGCAACTAGGAGTTTTACTCTCTCTTTTGCTGTAAGGGTGTATCCCATATGCGATAAACCAATTTTTCCTCGAAAGAATAATCGTCTATTTTTTAAGCTATAGCCATAGGTTAACATTCCTTGGTAGTACCATTTAAAAAGTTTTTCTTTAAGTGCAGGAGGTGTAGAAAAAGTTCTTAAATAAAAAAAGCGAATGTGAATGATTTTTTGATGAAATTGATAAAATCTTTTAACATCATTTGACCGACTCATGGACTCTTCACATAATCTGTAGGTAGAAAAAACTTCATCAAAATAGTGTATTTTTGAATGTTGTGCAAACATTAGCCAAATTGAAATATCGACCAGTTTCCAGCTTGAATTCATAATGAAATCATTAGAAAAATAATATTTTTCCAGTAGTTCTTTTCTAAAGCATACCGTCATTGTTTTAATGATGTGAGAGGGTTCTAGTAATGTGTGATATATGTCACCACTTGGTATTTTAATATTATTGGTCTTGTTGTAGCTATTAATTATACTATTGTCTTTTTCATATTGATGATTAACATCGCTATGAACTAAGCCATAATCTAGATGACTATTAAGAAAGTCTACTTGTTTTTGAAGTTTTGATGTGTCAACCCAAAAGTCATCTCCTTCAAGAATTGCAATATATTTCCCCTTTGTTTTTCGGATACAATCATCAGCATTATCTGAAACTCCTATATTGTTTTCTCTACATAAGAGTGTAATGATATTAGGATATTTCTTTTCATAAGACAATAAAATTTCTCTTGTATTATCTGGAGAACAATCTTCTCCTATAATAATTTCAAATTTAAAATTGGTTACTTGCATAAGTATGCTATCAATTGCTTGCGCAATATACTTCTCTTGACCATATGTTATGCATACTACACTTAATAGAGGTAACTCTTGATTTGGATTCCAATTCTCCATGAGCTCTTCTTCTTTTCTATTTTGCATTCTTCCCTTTCCTTTTTATCTCGTCATAATTATATCAAATAATTTATTATAAAATATAAATATTAAGAATTTTTTTTTAACATTAATCAATAGAAATACCGTTATAATGAAGAAAAATACGGTGCTATATGTTATTTAATAGTTATGAATTTATATTTATATTTTTACCTTTTACTTTTTTTATATATTTTTATTTAAATCAAAAAAAATATAAAGAAAGTAGTAAATTTTTTTTAGTTATCTCTTCGCTCTTTTTTTACAGTTGGTGGAATATCAGTTATTTACCTCTGTTGCTTTTCTCCATGTTATTTAATTATAAAATAGGTAATTTACTGGTTCAAAAAAAAACTATTTTGAAGGTTAGAGAGAAACATTTACTTGTGCTGGGAATAACACTTAATCTAATGCTGTTGGGTTATTATAAATATAGTGATTTTTTTATCTCTAACTCAAATCTACTGTTTAACACAAATGCACCTCTTTTAAATTTGGCATTGCCTTTAGCCATATCATTCTTTACTTTTCAGCAAATTGCATATTTGGTTGATAGCTATAGAGGAGAAACAAAAGCGTATAACTTTTTAAATTATGCTGTTTTTGTCTCTTTTTTCCCTCAACTTATTGCTGGACCAATTGTACATCATAAGGAGATGATGCCTCAATTTGAAAATTACGCCAAAAGTAAAATAAATTATCATAATATTGCGATAGGATTATTTGTTTTTACAATAGGGCTTTTTAAAAAGGTTATCATTGCTGATACTTTTTCTGTTTGGGCAACAACAGGTTTTGATACGGCAACGGCACTAAATTTTGTAGAAGCTTGGACGGCATCACTCTCGTATACATTTCAACTCTATTTTGATTTCTCAGGTTATACAGACATGGCAATTGGTGTGGCACTTCTCTTTAATATAAAATTGCCTATAAATTTTAATGCTCCCTATAAGGCGAAAGATATTCAAGATTTTTGGAGACGATGGCATATGACCTTGTCAAGATTTTTACGTGATTACATCTATATTCCATTGGGAGGAAATCGTAAAGGAGTTGTTCGAACCTACTTTAATTTATTTTTTACATTTATTTTAGCTGGTATTTGGCATGGTGCAGGGTGGACCTTTATTTTTTGGGGTTTTCTGCATGGTTTTGCATTAATTATACATAAAATTTGGGAAAAAATTGGATTTAAACTTTGGTCATGGCTGGCATGGATAATAACTTTTAACTTTATTAATTTTTCTTGGATTTTTTTTCGTGCAAAAGAGTGGGAAGATGCAATTAAAGTCATAGAGGGGATGTTGGGAGTTAATGGGGTGGTATTACCAGCAATGCTTGAACATAAATTAAGTTTTTTAGATTCATATGGCATTGAGTTTGGGTCATGGTTAGCAAGAGTAGATGGTGAATTTTGGACAATATTAGTGTTATTGGGAGGATTCTTCCTGGTATTTAAAACACCTGTCTATTCAGATTATAAATTTTCATTGAATTATAAAACTTTATTGTTTTCAATCTTTGCTTTTACTGTTAGTGTTCTCTCCTTAAATAAGGTTTCAGAATTTTTATATTTTAATTTTTAAAAGAGTAAGTATGGATAGTGAAAAATGGATAATAAATTGGTTATATGGACTGTTACTTATTCCCTTAATTGCAGGGGTTAATTATATTGTGGATCCCTATAATATGAATGGTTCTTTCAGCCTAGAGCTTAAGAGGAAAAGTAATACGAACTATACTTATAGATTTAAAACAAATATTATAGAAAATGGTAACTTTGATACTTTAATGCTGGGGACATCACGTATAGGCGTAATGAATCCAACTTTTGTTAATAAAGAGTTAAACGTTTCAACATTTAACTTTAGTGCACCTGCTTCAACTACTTTTATTCAACATAAACTCTTCTTGTATGCTCTTCACTTTAACAATATTAAAAATGTTATATATGGCATAGATTTTATGGCTTTTAATGAAGCTAAAAGTATTGAAAAAGACTTTAAAAGTTTTGACATGATAAAACAGAATATTTATAAGTATAAACATATTTCTAATTATGATCTATATTTTAATTTAGATACAACTTTTAGTACGGTTGCCATGATATATAATAACATAGGAAATAAGAGCAAAGTATCTGAACAATATAATAAAAATAATGGAATGAGAGAATATTTAAACAATAAAGATGCTTTAGCTCATGGTAGTTATGACTCTAAGTCAAATATAGAAGAGTCTTTACTGCTCTATTTTAATTCAAAAAATGGAATTTATAAAAATTATAAATTCTCCAAAAAATATCTTTATGATTTTAAAAAAACTGTTGATTATTGTAAAAAACATCAAATAAAACTATGGGTTTATATTCCTCCAATGTTTAGTGAGCATTTAGAAAAGTTAAAAGAAAAAAATTATTTTAATCATTTTCTAGAATTTGAAAAAGAGTTAATAGAAGTAACAGATTATGTGGATTTTAATGGGTACAATTCTATTACATTAAATCAAAATAATTATTGGGACAGCTCACACTTAAGAGAGGAGTTGACTCCATTGGTAATGAAAAAAGTTCTTCATCCATTTAAGAAGTCTAAAGTAGATGATTTTGGTAAATATATTAATAAAAATAATATTTTAGAACATTTTAGGTATTTAGAGGATTTAGAGAGTAATAAATAGATATTGCAATTCTTTTTAAGTGAGTATTGCAATGAAATAGACTAAAATATTTTCGTTATTGATTATATTTTAATAAAATTTTTGAGGTAAACAGTAAATGAAAATAATGTTTTTTTTACCAAACTTGCATGGTGGTGGAGCCGAAAAAGTGACGGTTAATATATTGAGACAATTGGATTTAAATAAATTTGAAATTACTTTAGTTCTTCTTCAAAAAACAGGAAAACTATTAGACCTTCTTCCTGAAAATATTACTATCATTAGTATGGAATTGAAAAAAACCATATATTCTGTTGTTAAATTGAGAAAAATTATTTCTAAATTAAGTCCTGATGTTGTTTATTCAACTTTAATTAGAACACATATTGCAATTGATCTTGCTTTAATTGGTATGAATGAAAAACCAAGACTTGTATATAGAAGTCCTAACTCTCCAAAACTATTAATTGATAATAATCAATTAGTTACAATAAGACGAAAATTTTTAGAAAGAGCTTATCGTAATGCAAATTGTATTATTGCACAAACTCCAGAAATGAAAAAAGAATTAGTGAAATATCATAAAATAGAAGCAGATAAAATAACCGTTATTTTAAATCCTATTGATATGGAAACAATAGATAAAAGTATTTGTAACATTGAAAATCCATTTGATAAAAATTTGATAAATGTAGTTGCTGCAGGAAGAATAACGGAACAAAAAGGTTTTGATATTTTAATTAAAAGTTTTAAAATAGTAGTGACCAATAATAGTAAGTTTCATCTTTTTATTATTGGTGAAGGGGATGTTAATAAAAAAAGAGAATATAATTCCCTTATAAAATCACTTAAATTAGAGAGGCATATTACCTTTCTTGGATTTCAAACTAATCCTTATAAATATTTTTATTATTCAGACCTTTATGTTCTTTCTTCTCGATGGGAAGGGTTACCCAATACTGTACTAGAAAATCTGTATTTAAAAAAACCTATTGTTTCTACAAGTTGCATTCCTTTTATGAAGACTTTAATAGAAGATGGGAAAAATGGATTTTTAGTACCTATTGAGAGTGTTGATAAATTAGCAGATGCAATTTTAAATTATAAAGCTATTGACCCTACTTACAAAACAATTGAGTTTAATAATAGTTCTATAGAGAATATTTTTACATTTGATTAATTATGTTAGAAATAAGAGATTAAGGATATTAAATTATGAAAAAAATACTTCTTTTAGGTCCAAAATATAGTCGTTCTGGTGAAATAGGTGGTATTGTTGTCGCCTTTGAGCTTATGTGTGAGGTGTTTAAAAATGCCAATATTGAGACCACAATTATAGACCTAAATAAAGGTAATTACTTACATAAATTATCTGCTTTTATCTCTATATATACTAAAACTCTTCTCTCACTTCCGTTCTCTTCTACTGTAGTATTAAATGGTACGGTAAATGATTTTAAATATATTGCACCTATGGTTGTATTTTTTTCAAAAATTTTTAATAAAAAAATAATACTTAGAAAGTTTGCAGGAAGTTTTATTGAGGAGTATGAACGATCATCATTCATAAATAAAAAGATGATGGATTATGCACTTATTCATTCAAGTGTAAATTTTTTTGAAACAAAATATCTTGTTAGCTATTTAAAAAAATACAATAAAAATACAGTATGGCTTCCAAATTCAAGAGTTAAACCTTTGATTTCTAGAGAATTAGAACGTCCATATTTAAAAAAAATAATATATTTAGGGCATATTCGGGAAGAGAAAGGTATTTATGACCTTATCGAACTTTCGAAGAAGATTGATGCCTCTTATTGTATTGATTTATATGGAGCAATAATAGAAGAAGAGCTAGAAGAACTTATAGAAAACTCTTTATTACATTATCGTGGGGAGTTATTACCTGATGATGTAATTTCTACACTGTGTAACTATGATATTCTTATTTTACCTAGTTATAGAGAGGGGTATCCAGGGGTGATTATTGAAGCTTTGTCTGTAGGACTTCCCATTGTAGCAACTAAATTAGAATCGATAAGTGAAATAGTAGATGCTCAGTGTGGTATTTTGTTTGAACCCAAAAATGTAGAGGCAATGAAGTCAGCAATTGAATTATTTTCAGTTGATAATTATTGTAGTTACTCAACCAATGCATTAAAACAGTTTCAATTGTTTGATAGTCATATTGTGACTCAAAAACTTATTGAAAAATTATAAGAAAGTTGTAATTATATGAATTTAAATAATTTAAAAAAACTCTATACAAACTCTCCATTGTGGATGAAAAAACTTTATAGTTCTATTCCCTATGACCTAAGAAATGGTAAAGAATATAGAAAATGGAATGCATTTTTAAATATTCAAATTGATGAAGAATCATATCAACTGTTTAAACTAAAAGAGACCCTTGCTTATGCCTATGATAATACGTCTTACTATAGAAAAGTATTTGATGAATTAAGATGTAATATTCAAGATTTTAAACAGCTTAAAGATATGGAATACATACCTTTTATCGATAAAAATATTGTTAGGGAAAACTATGAAGATATGATAGCAAAGTCGTTTCCACAAAGAAAAACTTTTTATGTAACAACAGGAGGTTCTTCTGGAGAGCCAATGAAGTTCTTGCAATCAAAAAATGTATGGTCAAAAGAAGTGGCATTTATTAATCATTATTTTCAGCAGTATAATTATTCCCCTAATCAAAAGAAAGCATCTTTTCGTGGAGGTGACTTTGATTCTATCTGTAAAAATGAATATTGGAAATATAATCCTATTAATAATGAAATTCATTTCTCTCCTTTTCATATTGGAGCAGAGACGATTCACTATTATGTAGAGAAGTTGAATTTTGAAAAGATTGAATTTTTTCATGCATATCCTTCTGCAATAATTGCACTTATTAAACATATGAAAAATAGTGATTTATCATTAAATTATAAACTTAAAACAATTTTCTTGATTTCTGAGAATATTACAGCAGAAGAGTTACGATATATTGAGAATTATTTTCACTGTGAGGTCTCTTCTTTTTATGGACATAGTGAAAGAGTTATTTTTGCTTCTTTTGATAGCTCTTCAGTTGATACCTATAGGATAAATAGACGCTATGGATTTACAGAGTTAATTGAAAATAAAGAAAAAAAAATGGAATTGGTAGGTACCAGTTTTGATAATTTTGCCATGCCTTTAATTCGTTATAGAACAGATGATTTTACTACGTATAATAATAAAGATATGGGTCTGTTAAACTTAGTATCTGGTCGATGGGATAAAGAGTTTTTAAATGGAACAAATGGGTTAGATTTAACGCTGACAGCATTAAATATGCATAGTGATATTTTTAAAAATGTTATGAACTTACAGTTTCTTCAGAAAGAGATAGGTAAAGTAGAACTATTAATTGTACCTAACAAAGTATATTCAGATAATGACAGTATAGCTATTTTAACAGCATTAAATAAGAAAGCAAATCATGCTATAATTTTTAAGATTAAAATTATAGCATCTCCGATTTTAACAAAAAGAGGAAAGTTAAAAAAGTTAATCAAAGAAATTCCTATTAAAAATTTTTTATCAATTTTGCTTATAGTAATCTATCCATTTCAGTTAGAGTCAAATGATAAGGTTGATTCTATAGTGGGTAATTTACCTGTGTCTGTTACTCCTGTGAGTAGAGGAACTATATTTATCTCTCCTACAGGAAGTGGGAGTAGATGTACACAAAAAGAACCGTGTAACATTAATGGTCTTGATAATTCAAAGCAATCGATTCCTATTAAAGCAGGGGATGTTGTATTTTTTAGAGAAGGCATATATTTTTACAATATGGAGAGATTACGACGTATATATTTAAAAGGTGGGGAAAAAGGAAATCCTGTTATTTATGAAAGTTATCCAGGAGAAAAAGCAATTTTTGATGGATCAAGACTTAAAGTTACCATTAAAGATAAAGAGAAAAAAGAGTGGAGAGAGGGACGTATTCAACTTCGAGAAAACTATACTATTTTTCGAAAAATAGAAATTCGAAATATGCCTCAGTATGGTTTACGTATTTTTGGTAACCATAACATTGTAGAAGGTTGTATTGTACATGATAATCACCTAAGTGGTATTGAGATATTAAATCATAAAGATGGTTATTCTACTAGAAGTACTGGTGGCTCTTTTAATATTGTTCAAAATAATATTATTTATAATAATTCAGATGAATTCTTATCGTATGGAAATTATAATTTAGGTGGAAATGCAGATGGTATTACTATTCATAGTGGGGTAGATAATAAACTACTACATAATAGAATTTATCAGAATAGTGATGATGGAATTGATACTTATAAATCGATGAATAGTCAAGTTTCTTACAATTTGATTTATGCGAATGGTAAAGGAAAAGAGGGAAATGCTAATGGCATTAAAGTTGGAAGTTCAAATAGGAAACTGGGGCTTAATCCAATGGTTACTCATAATATTATTTATGGAAATAATGGATTTGGAATTACAGTTCATGGAAAAGATAATAATGCAACGTTACTTTACAATACTGCATATGAGAATCAAAAAGCTGGCTATGCCATTCTTGATGATACGGTGATCAATTATAATATTGCTTATAAAAATAAACAAGGGGCTATGGTTTGGTCTCAGGGTAAAGAGCAGAAAAATAATTCATGGCAGTTAACAGATTTTTTATTTAATTTTAAGAGTTTAGATAGTGAATCCACTGACTTCTTACGTCTTCAGGGGAAGTATTTGTCAGCATTAGGGTGCTATGCTTTTAAAGAGAAAAAGTAGTGTGCTACTCCTTCACTTTTTCAACAATATAGACTTGACAATTTAATAAAAAAAGTGCTGCGAAATAGAACCAAATAATATAAACTTGATAATTAATTTTTGTTAATAGCATAATTGGTAAAAATAGAATAGGTCTTCCCCATGATATATATATCATTAATATAAAATAGGGAATAGAAAATATACCAAACTCAAAGATTATTTTAAATAAAAAACTTGCATCTGAGACTTGTGTCCCTGCCCATTTAGTAGTGTGTCCTACGCCCAATAATAAATCTATGCCTCCTAGTGATAGCCAATAATCAATAATTTGATTTCTTAATCCTATTGCACCCATATTTTGTTCTGTAACAAATCGGAAGTAGAGATATTCACTAATTAACCAAACAAGAATAATTAATATAAAAACTAAGAAGATATTTTTCTTATTTAATTTTAATTTAATTCTTGGTAGTTCTATTGCTATAATAAATAGAGTAGCAACAATAATGGCAAAAAGAGATAAAGATAAATAGAAAGAGAGTATGGTCATAATATGGAGTTTGGTTAATTTATTTTGATTGGAAATAAAACTTAACATCAATAACATTACTGTATTTACACCATAGGTTCCAGGTTCAATAAAAATACTTGTAGGACGTATAACTTCAAAAGGTAGAGAAGATTGAATAAAATATGCTTGGTATCTTTGTGCTCTCTCTACTCCAGCAATGGGTTCAAGTAAATCTACATATTCTCCTGTAGCATAAAAGACAATTAATTGCATAAACCATAATCCAACAAGAATGAAGAGAACATTATTAATACTCTTAATCAATAGTTCTTTTCGGTGGAAGTAGAAGACTAATATGAAAATAAATAAAACAAGAGAGAGACCTACTTTTTTAATAGATACATCGAATAATATTGCATTGACATCAGTATGTATGGTTAAATTTAAAAGGGCATAAAATAAAAATAAACCAACAAAAGAGATGATAATATATATCATATTTGATTTTAGAGGGATAGGCTTAATTTTATATAAGAGTAGAAGAGCTAAAGATCCAAAAACAGCTATATTGGAAGGATAGCTAATATGATAGATTACTGCAATAATAAAAAATGTTGAAATGGAAGTCAAAATCTTTTCATTCAAATTTTCTCCTTATTTAAACATTCTTTTAATACTTCTAAGATTACATCATCCCATTGCGACATAATTTTATCAATATGTAATGTATCATTTATTTTACTTGCTTCTTTGGCTAATGTTTCTCTCATTGGTTGGTTATTGCTTAGTAAAATCATAGCTTTAGCCAATGCTTCACTGTTTAAATACTCAACCAATAGACCATTACTCCCATGATTAATAATATCTGAAGGTCCTGTAGGACAATCAAAACTAATACACGGTAATCCTACACCCATTGCTTCACATAGGGCTACGGGAAAACCCTCAAATCGTGATGACATTACATATATGTCTGCATCTTTCAAAATGGCATAGGGGTTCGAGACCCTGCCTGGAAGATGAACTTTGTCTAAAATTTTTAAAGATGTTGCGTACTCAACTAACTCTTTACGTAAAACTCCCTCTCCTAAAATAGTTAGATTCCAATCGGGTTTTTCTTTTTGGACTAGAGCAAAAGCATCTAACAGATAGTTAAGTCCTTTTTGTTTTGTTAAGCTACCTACTGCAATAAATGTTGGCTTGACTAATTTAACTTCTGCAATATCATTGATTTCAGTAGAAATATTTAATGGATTTGCAATATAAGTAATCTTATTATGAAATTTCTTTTCATAATAACTCAATAATGCAGGAATAAGCAAAATGATTTTATCAGCATAGGCATAGGTGACAGATTTTAGAAATTTCCATGGTTGAGAAAGAGGTTTCATCTCTGGATTATTATGGTCTTCAACTATAATAGGTATATTTAATCCTCTTATTGCAAGTAGCATTAAAATATTTGACATATCAATATGGCTAATGATAATATCTGGTTCTATTTTTTTTATCATTTTTCGTAATCTAAATACGCCTGAAATATACACTTTTAACTTTATAAATGTATATTTAGTTGACATATTCAATCCAAATACTTTACGGTTTACTTGTTGTTTAAGTTCAAAAAAATCTTCATTGATGGGTGTACTACTTAACAGGGTTACTTCATGTTTCTCTGCCCAATGATTTGCCATAAGTGCAGTGACTTTTTCAGCTCCACCTGGTGAGCTAAATTGTGAAATATATAATAATATCTTCATCTCTTCACCCTTGTGTTATGCCACAAAAATCAATAATTATTTTACTTTTTGGTAGTTTTAATTTTAAAAACTCTTTATGAGCTACCAAAAAAATAATGATATCAGCTTTCTGTAGAGCGTCTTTGTAATTGGTAATGTCAAATTCTGAGAAATTGTTAATATTGGGTTCAATAGCTAACATATCTATTTTTTCTGCTTTTAGTTGTTGTGCAATATATAGAGCAGGGGATTCTCTTAAATCATCGATATTTGGTTTAAATGCTAGACCCATGCACGCAATTGTTGCTTGTCGTTTATGTTCTTTTTCAAAAGTTAAAGATGCATTCTTAATCTTCTCTATTGCCCATTCTGTTTTGTATGTATTTACCTCTCTTGCTGTACGAATCATTTTTGCATCTTTACCCCCTGCATGTACAATAAACCAAGGGTCAACAGCTATGCAATGTCCTCCAACACCTGCTCCTGGTTGAAGAATGTTAACTCTAGGGTGTCTGTTTGTTAGTTCAATTAGCTCCCAGACATTAATGTTGAATTTATCACACAAAATAGAAAGTTCATTGGCAAATGCAATATTTGTATCTCTAAAAGAATTTTCAGTTAATTTTGCCATTTCAGCTGTTCTTGCATCAGTAGAAAGAACTTCTCCTTCAACAAATGTTTTATAAAATTCGATGGTCTTTTTTGTAGCTGCAGGTGTTGTTCCACCTACAATTCGGTCATTTTCAACCAGCTCTTTCATAATTTGTCCAGGAAGAACTCTCTCTGGGCAGTGAGCAATGTATATCTTAGAGGTATCTATGCCGTGATCAGAAAGAAGCTCTTCAATCTTATCTGTTGTACCAACTGGTGAAGTTGATTCTAAAATAACAATGTTTCCTTCTTTTAAATAGTTTGCAATGGCTTTTGTAGCAGAAAGGACATAGTCAATATTGGGAACATATCCTTCATGGAAGGGTGTAGGTACAGCAATAATAAAAATATCAGCTTCAGCAGCTGTTAATGAGGCTTTTAATTTTTTGTTTTTAACAGCTGATTGCACAAACAAATCAAGCTTTGGCTCTACAATATGAATTTCACCTCTATTTATTGTATCAACAGTACTTTTGAGTATATCTACACCCAATACCTCATAACCTTTATTTGCTAACAATGAAGCTGTTGGCAATCCTATGTATCCTAACCCTACAACACAAATTTTTTTCATTTTTTCCCTTTTTTAATTATTCAATTTTAATACATACTCAACAATTTTTTTGCAAGCATCTCCTTTCCCGTATGGATTGTGTGCTTTTGACATTTGCTCGTAAGTATTACTATTGAGCAGAAGTTCTTCAGCCTCTTTGATTATTCGATTTGTATCTGTCCCTACCAACCTAACTGTTCCTGCCTCCAAGGCTTCTGGTCGTTCAGTGGTTTCTCGCATTACCAATATTGGTTTGCCTAAAGAAGGTGCTTCTTCTTGTATTCCTCCACTATCGGTAATGATAAAATATGATTTATTCATAAGATAAATAAATGATTCATATTTCATGGGTGTAATTAAATAAATATTTTGAACATCTGAGAGGAGTTCCATTACTGGTTTTTGAACATTAGGATTAAGGTGAACAGGGTATATGATACTTAGTTCAGGATGGGTAAGTGCAATTTTTTTTAATGCTTTACAGATGTTAATAAAGCCTTGACCATGGTTTTCTCGTCGATGTCCAGTTACTAAAATAAATTTGGAATCTTCTATTTGAAAATGATTATTAGGAATTTCAGATTCTATCTCTTTAATAATTTTTTTCTTTAATTCAGCATTGCTATTAATCTTGTGTAGAGCCAAGTGAAGGGCATCAATAATTGTATTTCCTGTGACTAAAATAGTTTTTTGTTTTTTGTTTTCATTTAATAAGTTTTTTTTGCTTGTTTCGGTTGGAGCAAAATGATGATTTGCTAAAATACTTGTTAGCTGTCTATTTGCCTCTTCTGGCCAGGGAGAAGATAGGTCTCCTGTACGTAACCCAGCTTCAACATGTGCAACTTGTATCTGTTGATAAAATGCAGCCAATGCTGTGGATGATGTAGTAGTTGTATCTCCATGAACAAATACAATATCAGGTTTAAATTCTATTAAAACTTTTCTCATTCCTAATAAAATATTTGAAGTTATATCATATAAATCTTGGTTTTTTTTCATGATATTAAGGTCGTAGTGAGGCTGAATTTCAAAAAGTTCTAATACTTGATCGAGCATCTCTCTATGTTGTGCCGTGACACATATTTTTAGCTGAAAAAATTTTGGTTTTTTTTCAAACTCTTTAATTAGAGGAGCCATTTTTATTGCTTCTGGTCTTGTTCCAAATACTACTAAAATCTTTTTTTTCATATTTTCCCTAAACTAACACATATCATATTTTAATATTTTAATTTATGATAAAATATTTATAGTTTATAAGAGTTTAATTTTTTAAAAAAATAGTAATAATTAACCCATAATAATACTTTATCACAAAAAATCAGGAGATTTTTTGTGTATGTTAGGTTATTTATAGATATTATTTATCAATATGTATATCTTCCATTTCCGTATTATCATCAGATACAATATGAGAAGCATAGTTTTTTGCCTCTTCGTATTGTTGCATTGCAAAGTAGAGTTGTGCAATGTTCTTGTAATTGTTTTGTGTGACATCATGCTCCTCTCCAAAGACCTCTTTGTTTATTTTAAGTGCTTTTTTATGATGTTCAATGGCTTTGCTATTATTCCCTTGAATCTCTTCTAAAACAGCCAAGTTAGTATAGGAGATGGCTGTATCTGCTTTCTCTTTTTTAATGATATTATTTTTAATTTCAATTGTTTTATGGGTTAGTGAGATGGCTTTTTTTGTTTCTCCCATAGTGGCATAGAGTGTTCCTAAGTTATTGTAGCTCTCTGCTGTCTTACTGTCGCTATGACCTAAAGCTTTTTCTCTAATCTGTAATGCTTTAGTAAGGTAAATAAGTGCTTTTTTGTAGGCTCTAGTTTGCTTATATATAAGTCCAATGTTATTATATGAAGTAGCAGTATTTAAATCTTCTTTCCCTAAAACTTTCTCTTTTATCTGTATGGACTTCTGATAGTAAGCAATGGATTTTTGATATTCTCCTTGACGGTAGGCATCTACCCCTTTGTTATTTAGGATATTGGCTTGTTGGAGTTGTTTACTTTTCTGTTTGCTGTCTGCTTGGAAAAAGTTTCGTGACTCTTTAAGAGAACAAGCTGAAAAGAGAAATAGAGTAAGAATGAGTGCAGTAAGTTTTTTCACAAGTGTATCCTATTGTATTTTATAGTTGTGATTATACAATAGGATATTGAAAGTAATGAAATTATTTAAATATTCTGATTATTTAAAAATAAATTTTGCAGCCATTCCCATAATGTCATCAATAGCTGAACCATCATTATCTTGGTCAATAAGGTTGGTAAGCATGTCAGTCATTCCTGAACTATTAGCTGAAGAGTGATTACCCATACTTGGTGCAGCTTTGTTTGTTAATGCACCAATAATCATAGGTGCTAACATAGGTAGTACACTTTTAATGATACTTGAGCTAATTCCTGTCTCTTTCTCAACATGTCTTGCTACTTCTCTAGAGTTCTCTTTTGAACCTGTAAGTTCAGCAAGAATATCATTTCCCATATCTTTAAAACTACCATTATTAATATGATCTTCTGGTTTATTAAAAATATCAGAATAGTTACTAGATTCAATATGTTTTAAAAGACCACCTGAATCTTTCTCGCTATTTAGGTTACTCTTCGCACCACCCATTAAAATTGGGGCAAGTTTTCCAATAATTGATCCAGCATCTCCAATATCAATTCCTACTTGTTTAGCAATACTTTTTGCAATTGCAGGATTATTAATAATCATATCTATTAGTCCAGCCATTTTCTGTTCCTTTTTATTTAATCTAATTGGATTATAGCCAATTATATTAGTTCTTTACTTTTAGTAAAAGAGAATTTGTTCGTTACATAACATTATTTAATCAGATTTTAGATAAAATTCATTGAAATTAATTGGATATATGGTGACAAAGTCTTGACAACAAATATAAAACAGGTGCTGATGATAGAAGAGATAGAGAAAAGTTTTAAACTTTCAACTCCTGTAAAAGAAGCATTTGAATCAGTCGATCGTAAACTCTTTGTTCCAAAAGGTTTTGGACAGATGGCATTTAATTTGGATGCATTACCTATGCAGCAAAATCAATGGATATCTTCTCCTCTGACAGTAGCTAAAATGACTGAACATTTAGAGTTGAGAAATGTTGACTCTGTATTGGAAGTTGGATGTGGTAGTGGTTACCAAGCAGCTATTCTTTCTAGACTCTGTCGGCGTGTTTTTACAATAGAACGCATTGATTCTTTATTGAAAGAAGCAAAAGAAAGGTTTCGTTCAGATAAAATTAATAATATTTTTACACGTTACGATGATGGACAAAGAGGATGGAAAGAGTATGCGCCTTATGACCGTATTCTTTTTTCTGCAACAGCAAAGAAGGTGCCAGCTATTTTATTTGATCAGTTAGCTGAAGGTGGAATTTTATTGGCACCCATAGAAGAAGATGGTCTTCAGATCATTACTAGATACTATAAGAAAAAGGGAAAGATTACATCAGAAGCGATTGAGCCTTGCCTTTTTGTCCCTGTCGTAGACGGAAGAGTAAAATAGTGATTTCGGCAAAAAGATATAAGATTTAAAAAAAAATTATATTTTTTATGTAAAAAAACTTTTATTTTAATATGTTTTAATAGTTTTTAATATATAATTGCCAAGATTTATTTAAGAATTCAAATTTAATAAAGGAGAGAATATCAACAGATGACAAATATTATACTTTGTGGAGGTTCAGGGACACGGCTTTGGCCACTAAGTCGTACCCTCTTTCCTAAACAGTTTATCAAGTTAATTGATGAACAATCATTATTTCAGTTAACATTAAAAAGAAATTTAACGCAATGTGATTCAATTTTTGTGGTTTCAAATAGCGAACAATATTTTTTAGCATTAGAGCAAGAGGATGAAATTCATTCAGACAAAACAAGTCGTTATTTATTGGAACCAGTAGGTAGAAACACTGCACCAGCAATTGCTTTAGCATGTATGGCACTAGATCCAGAGGAGATTGTTTTAGTAACACCTTCAGATCATTTAATAAAAGATGAAGATGCTTATCAAAAGGTTTTACTACAAGCAAAATCAGAAGTTGAAAAAGGTAATTTAATTACTTTTGGTATTACACCAGATTATCCAGAGATAGGGTTTGGATATATTGAAGCTGATGGTATTGATGTTAAAAGTTTCAAAGAGAAACCAGATTTAGAAACAGCAAAATCATATATTGATAAAGGTAACTACTACTGGAATAGTGGTATGTTTATGTTTAAAGCAGGTGTTTTTTTAGAAGAGTTAAAAGAGCATTCTCCTGAGATACATACACTTTCTCAGATTGCCTATGACAATGCTTTAACGATTCAAGAATCAACCTATAAGATTAAAGAATCAGACATGATGAATATTCCAGAAGATAGCATTGATTATGCTGTTATGGAAAAATCAAATAAGGTTAAAGTAATTCCTTCAAGTATTATGTGGAGTGACTTGGGTGACTTTAATGCACTCTCAGAAGAGATTGATTCTTTAACCCCTGATGCATGTAAACCTATAGAAATTGACTCTTCGAACAACTTAATTGTTTCAGACAAATTGGTCGCAACAATTGATATAGAAGATTTAGTTATTATTGACACAGCAGATGCATTGCTGATCTCTCGAAAGGAGTCAGCACAAAAAGTTAAACAAGTTGTTAACAAACTTAAAAAAGAGAATTCAAGTTTAACAAAAGTACACACATTGGCACATCGCCCTTGGGGTACTTATGAGGTTCTGTTATCAACAGATAATTATAAGATTAAACGTATTATCGTCAACGAAGGCAAGAGGTTATCTCTTCAGAAACATTTCCATAGAAATGAACACTGGATTGTTGTAAGTGGAACAGCCACTGTAACAGTAGGAGATGAGAAAAAATTAATTAGACCTAATGAATCAACCTATATTAAAATGGGAGAAGTTCATAGACTAGAGAACGAAGGAAAGATACCTGTAGTGCTTATTGAGGCTCAGGTAGGAGAGTACACTGGCGAAGATGATATCATCAGAATCGAAGATGATTTTCAGAGAGAAAATTAAAAATAAAAATAAAATAAATTCAAATCATATAGGAGAACAAACATGGCAGAACAAAAAGTAGCATTAATTACAGGTATTACAGGACAAGATGGAAGTTATTTAGCAGAATTCTTACTTAAAAAAGGGTATATCGTTCATGGACTAAAAAGAAGATCATCTCTTTTTAACACAGATAGAATTGACCACCTTTACCAAGATCCACAAGTAGAAAACAGAAACCTTATTTTACATTATGGTGAAATGACAGACTCTATGAACCTTACAAGAATTATTCAAGAGACTCAACCAGATGAGATTTATAACTTGGCTGCAATGAGTCACGTTGCTGTTTCATTTGAGACACCTGAGTATGTTTCAAATGCTGATGGTACAGGTACACTTAGAATTTTAGAGGCTGTTAAACTACTTGGTCTTACTAAAAAAACTAGAATTTACCAAGCAAGTACTTCTGAGCTTTATGGAAAAGTTCAAGAGACTCCACAGAGTGAAACTACACCTTTCTACCCAAGAAGTCCTTACGCTGTAGCTAAAATGTATGCTTACTGGATTACAGTAAACTACAGAGAAGCTTACGGAATGTTTGCTTGTAACGGTATTTTGTTTAACCACGAATCACCAGTTAGAGGGGAGACTTTTGTTACTAGAAAAATTACAAGAGCAGCTTCTAAAATTGCACTTGGTCTTCAAGATAAACTTCATCTTGGTAACCTTGATGCAAAAAGAGACTGGGGACATGCTAAAGATTACATCAAAATGATGTGGTTAATTCTTCAAGCTGATAAGCCAGAAGACTGGGTTATTGCAACAGGTCAAACAACTACAGTAAGAGATTTCGTAAGAATGTCATTTGCTTATGCTGGTGTTGAGTTAGAGTTTAAAGGTGAAGGTGTTGATGAAAAAGGTTATGTAGTATCTTGTTCAAACCCTGATTACCAACTAGAGATTGGAAGAGAAGTTGTTGCAGTTGATCCTCAGTACTTCAGACCAACAGAAGTAGACTTACTTCTTGGTGACCCAACAAAAGCTGAAACAAAACTTGGTTGGAAACGTGAATATAAACTTGAGACATTGGTTAATGACATGATGCAAAGTGACTTGAAACTTATGACAAAAGATCAGTATCTTAAAGATGGTGGATACACAATTATGAATTACTTCGAGTAGGTCATATAATGAAAAAAGATAGCAAAATATACATAGCAGGTCACCGAGGTTTAGTCGGTTCTGCTATTGTAAAAAACCTTGAAGCACGAGGTTATACCAATTTGGTCTACAGAACTCACTCTGAGTTAGACTTGACCAATGGTAATGCTGTTGAAGAATTTTTTAAAGCAGAGAAGCCAGAATATGTTATTTTGGCTGCTGCAAAAGTAGGAGGTATTGTTGCAAACAATACTTACCGTGCAGACTTCATATACGAAAATCTTCAGATTCAAAACAGTGTTATTCATCAAGCCTATGTTCATGGTGTAGAGAAACTACTTTTTCTAGGTTCAACTTGTATTTACCCTAAAGAAGCACCACAACCAATGCCAGAAGATTGTCTTTTGACTTCACCATTGGAGTATACTAATGAGCCTTATGCTATTGCTAAAATAGCAGGAATCAAAATGTGTGAGAGTTACAACATTCAATATGGAACAAACTTTGTTTCAGTTATGCCTACGAACCTTTATGGTCCACATGATAACTTTGATTTAGAGACTTCTCATGTTCTTCCAGCACTCATTAGAAAAATTCACTTGGCTAAACTTCTTAACGAAGGTAAAAATGACGAAGTAGTTGCAGACTTGGGTGTTGCCTCTTTAGAAGAAGCAAAAACTTACTTGGCAGGTTTCGGTGTCGATGAGAATCGTGTTGAAATTTGGGGAACAGGTAATCCAAGAAGAGAGTTCTTGTACAGTGAAGATATGGCAGATGCTTGTGTCTATTTACTTGAAAGCAGAGACTTTAAAGATACTTATGAATCTACTACAGGTGATAATGACTCATGTGAACCAACAAAAAGTCAGCATCAAGAGATTAGAAATACGCATATTAACATTGGTACTGGTGTAGATATTTCTATTAAAGAACTTGCTCAGACAATTAAAGAGATTATTGGATTTAATGGTGAACTCTATTTCAATACAGAGAAACCAGATGGAACAATGATTAAATTAACAGATCCTTCAAAACTTCATGGTTTAGGATGGAAACATAAGGTTGAACTAAAAGAAGGTATTACAACTATGTATGCCTGGTATATCAACCAAAAATAAAGAGAGAGTATATGTCAGCTTCTGAAGATAAAAAACGATTATTATCAAACTTCCTTTCACTTTCGGTTCTTCAGGGGATGAATATGCTTCTACCTCTTATTACTTTACCGTATATTGTTCAAACTTTGGGTACAGAAAAGTTTGGATTGATTAGCTTTTCACTCTCAATTATTATGTATTTATATATTTTAGTGAGTTTTGGATTTGAACTCTCTGCAACACGTAAAATATCAATGGTTAGAGAAGAAAAAGAAAAAGTTCAAGAGATTTTTTCATCGGTAATCATAATAAAATTCTTTTTAGTCATTATCTCCTTAACTATTTTGACAATATTAATTCTATCATTTGATATGTTTTATGAATATGCCTCCTTATATTATGTGACATTTGGTATTGTTCTTGGAAACTTATTGTTTCCTACATGGCTATTTCAAGGCATGGAAAACATGAAATATATTACTTATATTAATTTTTTTATTAAAATAATATTTACGGTATTAATATTTGTGCTAGTAAAAGATAATGATGATTTTATTTATATACCGATGTTAAATTCATTAGGAGCTATTTTAGGAGGGTTGTACTCTTTATGGCTTATACCTAAATTATTTAAAATAGGTTTGACAATACCACCATTTTCTGTGATTTTTGCAGAGTTTAAAGAGAGCATACATTTCTTTTTATCTCGACTTGCCAATAATGGAAGTCGTTTTTATGCAACCACTATAATTGGTATTGTTTTCGGAAATACAATTGTTGGGTACTATACAATGGTCGAAAAATTATACTACGCATTTTTAAGTTTGGGAGGAATTGTTTCTCAAACAATTTATCCTTATATGAGTAGAACAAGAAATATTCAATTTTTTAAGAAAATTTTCTTTCTTGTGACTGTAGGTGCAATTCTTATTGTTATTCCTCTATTTTATTTCCATAAAGAGATGTTGTTTTTACTCTTCTCAGTAGATAATGAGATGCTTTCTATTAACTTTATGATCATGTTTAGTGTTGCTGTTATTGGGGTTTCTACAGATTTACTAGGCTACCCATTACTTGCAGCATTTGGACATAATAAACATGCTAATAATAGCTTGATCTATGCATCAATAATTTATGTTATCTACATTAGTATTGCAGCATTTGTTATAAAAGATATATATTATGTAACTGCTTCTGTCATTGTTTATGTTTTCACTACTTTATGTTTAAGATTTTACTATATACATAAAGTTGGATTATTTAAAAATGAAGAGCAGGTTAAGGTTTAGGTTCATGAAGAGAGATAATTTGGAAGAAAAAAGAAAGGATTTTATTGACCATGAAGAGGGTGGGGTAGTCTTTTCAAAATTTTTAAAACCTATTAATATAGAAGTATCTACTGAAAATTTATTGGCACTTCAAAAAATTTTAAATCTTCATACTGTTTCATTTGGATTAATGTACGGTACTCTACTCGGTGCAGTACGCGAAAAGAATTTTATTTTACATGATCATGATACAGATTTATTTGTATTCCGAGAAGAGGAACATAAAATAATGAATATGATTGATGAGGCAAAAAAAATAGGTTTTAGTATAGGACGGTATACGGATGTATATATCTCTTTTGTAAGAGGAGGAGACTTTATAGATATTTATTTTATGGAGAAAAAATTAGGAAAATATCATTGTGATGGGCATGTGATTCCAGCAAAATATTTGGATAATTTAGTAGATTATCCATTTATAGGAAGTAGTTTTAAAGTACCAAAAGATTATCAAAACTTATTGGCATATCTTTATGGAAATGATTGGGAGATACCTAAAAAAAATGTATCTCCAACACATTATGGACTCTATTTAAGAATCAGATACTTTATAAAAAATAATTCAGAAATATCATTTTCTTTAATAAGTTGGTTGAAAGGTAAACTTTATGTTTGAACGTGTAGATTTAAAATTTATAAAAACTATTCAGACAATTATTCTGTTTGTATTATTAAATAGTTCAATCTATTTGGCTATTCAGATGTATTTCTCTAGTGGACCGATAAGATTGGTCTTAATTGCTTTAATGAATGCATCTGTATTTCTTTTAGTTCGTTCAGCAATACGAGTAAAGCGAGATGAATTTGATGTTAATATTTACTTCAAATTTATATTTACTATTTTAATTATGTGGAGTTTATTTACAATTTTCAGGTCAGTTTCTTTAAATTCAAAAGATTTAATTAGTCTTTTTGGGCATACTAATATGGGCTGGACATGGATTGCACCATTGGCAGTAGTCTTGGGGCTAAATATTTATAATTGGCTCTATTTATTTGATTCTTTTGCTAAAGTCATGTTAATTGCTTCCATTATAGCTATAGGTGCTTTTACTTATCCAGATGGAATTATGTTCGGATTAATTGAGTGGATGTCTTTTTTACCTCTTATGATTATGACATTCTTTTATCAAAAAAAGTTTAACCAAAGAGTGGTTATTTTTTCAGTAATAATGTTTTTAGTACTTTCATTTTATGTTTCACAACGAGCAAATTTAATTTTTTTAATTATGTTATTGATCTTTTCTTTAATTGAATATTATCGGCAACCTCAAGTCTCAGCTATGAAAAAAGTGATACTCTTTTATGTTTTGGTAATTGCAATATTGTTGTTTTCTTTTAAAGTCAATAGTATTCTTTATGACCTATCTAATAATCAAGAAGTAACACAAGATACAAGAACATTTTTAGTTGAAGAGATGTATGAAGATATGAGTGATAATGAGTTACTTATAGGGAGAGGAGCATTAGGAACCTATTTTAGTCCCTATTTTTATTATTTAAGAAAAAGTGGATTTGAAGGTGGGGATTCTGCGACAAGAGCCGTAAATGAAATAGGGTATTTGGAGATTGTGTTAAAAGGAGGATATGTAATGGTCGCACTTTATGTGTTATTTTTATTGCCTGCTGCATTCTTAGGAATTTTTGCCTCGAAGAATATTTTGTCTAGGGCATCAGGCTATTACATATTGGCACATTTACTGTTGTGGGGCTTGACTTACATGCCAATATATTCACCTAAATTTATTTTACTTTGGATGGCTGCAGGAAGTGCAATTTCGAAAAGGTCTAGAAGAACAACAACCAGTGAGTTACTGGTTAATGTAAAAGGTAAACTTCAATTTAAAGGGCAAAAGTAGTGAAAAGTTTTTATAATCAAAAAATAAATTTAATAAAATATAAAGGAGAGAATTAATATGAAAGAGAATAACGAACCATTGGTAAGTATAATTACGGTTGTCTATAATGGAGAAAAATATTTAGAACAAACTATTGATAGTGTGCTTAATCAGAGCTATAAAAATATAGAATATATTGTTGTTGATGGAGGTTCTACCGATGGAACTTTGGATATTTTAAAAAAATATGGAGACAAAATTACTAAATGGGTAAGCGAACCAGATGAGGGTCTTTACGATGCAATGAATAAAGGTATTGGAATGACAAAAGGGGAGCTTATTGGTATGATTAATAGTGATGATTGGTATGAACTAGATGCTGTTGAACAAATGGTTAATGCCTATAAAAATAATCCTACAAAAACCATATTTCATGCAGATAGATATGATGTGGAAGAAGATGGCTCTCGAAAAGTAAGAAAGTTTCACCCTTCTGCATTTAAATTAAAATATTATGGAATGACCTATAATCACCCTTCAATGTTTATTACTCCTGGTGAGTATGAAAAGCATTTGTACAATACAAAGTTGCGTTCAATGTCTGACTTTCAGTTTGTACTAGAAGCTTATTTAAGAGATAAAGAGACACTTTTTTATCTAGATAATGCAATTGTAAATTATAGATTAGATGGTATTAGTGCACAGTTGTCTTTATGGAATTCGCTAAAAGAAGGTATTGCAGTACGTAAAATTTCAGGAATGAATATTTTTGAAAATATCTTCTCTTTCTTCGTTAAAATTATAGTAACTATGATAAATAAAATAAGAAAAATTTAAAAATTGTGGAAGGGGAGTCTGTGGTTAAAACAATAGCATTTCTAGGTTCAGATGGTTCAGGAAAATCAACAGTTATTGATACATTATTAGAATCAGATAAGTTGAATTATAATAAAATAGAATATTTTCATTTGAAACCAATTGTAAAGAGTTCAAGTTCAGGTGAAACTGTGGTCGATGATCCACATGCTAAACCTGTGTATTCAGCAGTAAAGTCTTATATGAAACTACTGTTTTTTATCTATCAGTACAATAAAGGATGGATAAAAAATATAAACCCATTAAAGAGTGATAATACTTTAGTGATTTTTGATCGTTACTATGATGACCTCTTAGTTGACTATAGACGATATAGATATGGTGGGAGTATGGCTATTGCAAAATTTGCAAGAAAATTTATTCCTAAACCTGAACTCTATTTTATTTTGGTGACAGATGCCGATATTATCTATAAAAGAAAACAGGAAGTAGAGTTTTCAGAGCTTGAACGTCAGATTGAAGGCTACTCAAGTTTAGCTGACAATAAACGTTATTTCTTAATAGATGTAAACCGTACACCTTCTGAAATTGTAAAAGAGATCGTTAATATTATGAAAGAGAATCACAATGGAAATGTCTAAATTTTGTTCTCAAAATAGTTATATCTATTTACCAACTAAACAAAAGCCAAGAGTTGCTTTAGCAATCGATAATAAAAATATTGCAAAAAATGCATTTAAACTTTATAACCCCTTCTCTACAAAAGCAAAGATATTAAAAAATGTGTATGCTTTTCTTTTTTGTAGCTCTAATTTTAGGTTAGGAACTCGTACAGAAAAAGTAGAAGAAAAATCAAAATTTATTGAATATCTTGAAAAAGAGTTAAAAGAAGAAATTATTGCATCACTCTATTTTGCAACTATTGAAGATAAAATAGTTATTCAATTACAGAGTAAAGATGCAAAAATTATAGGTTATTTAAAATATCCTTTAAATGAGATTGGATTAATCCATGTTAAAAATGAGATTAGAGCATTTGAAATTTTATCTGAAAAGAAAATAGTTGAACCCTACCTACTAAGTAAAGAGTATGAGGGGAAACCTTTCCTTATTTTAAAAGAGCTAGATGGTGATATTGGTATGGTAAGTAATGATAATGTAAAAAAGATTATAGAATCTTTTTATAGAGATAAGCGTTATACCCTCTTACTTCATCCCAAGGTTATTGAGCTTAAAGAATTACTAAAAAGTAATGGACTCGAAAATTATATCTCGCAAGTAGAAGATATTTGTAGCAAGTCAACTTTGGAGTTTAGATTGGTTTATGAGCATGGAGATTTCACTCCTTGGAATATTGTTAAAGTAAAAGAGAATTATATTCCTTTTGACTTTGAATATTTTGTAGAGGATGGCTTGGAGTATTTTGACTTAATTAAGTATTACTATAATACAGGTCGCCTACTTCATGCCAAAGAGGGAAAAGCTTTAATCGAATATGTAGTAGACAATATAGATTCGGATGAGGCTTTACTTTTAATTCGTCTTTTTTTAATGAAAGAGATTATTTTAAATATTGATTCGTCTCAAAATGAGAGACAACTTTTAAAAAGTTTATAAGGAGCTATTACATGAAACCTAGATTATTATGTGTCTTACACCGTTCACCTCCAGCACATGGAGCAGCAAAAGTTGGTGATATGATTGCAGAGAGTGAAGCATTGAAAGAAGAGTATGATTGTAAGTTTATTACTATTAAATCAGCTGATGGACTAGAAGATATTAGAAAGTTTAAATTTAAAAAAATTTATCTAATGATCGCATTGTATTTTAAAGTGATGGTTGCACTAATGACATTTCGTCCTCAAAAACTTTATTTTACAGCCTCTGTTTCAGGGTTACCATTTTATAGAGATTTATTTGTTTCAATCTCATGGAAGTTATATAAATTATTTGTACCATTAGAGGTTTATTATCACTATCATACAAAGGGTGTTAATCACTTTGTATCTAATTCTACTTTAAATTTAAAATTATCAAGATTTTTTCTTAAAAATATTAATTTAGTACTGCTTAGTCCTTTGTTAAAAGATGATTTTGAAAAAGTAGCAACATATAAGGAACTACTATTTTTGCCAAATGGTGTTGAAGATAATTATACATCTGAATCATTTGTTAACTATATAGATAAAAAAAGTTTTGAAACCATTAATATTTTGTATCTTTCAAATATGATGAAATCAAAAGGCTACTTTGAAGTCTTGAAGTTATCAAATAAGACTAAAAATGAGCCCATCCATTATCACTTTGCTGGAGGTTGGCAATCTGCTGATGAAGAGAAAGAGTTTTTTGACTATATTGAAGAGAATAACTTATCCTCAAAAGTAACTTTTCATGGATTTGTAAATGGGGAACAGAAACAAGAACTTTTTGAAAAATCTCATTTTTTTATTTTTCCAACCCGATATGAAAATGAAGCATTTCCTCTCTCAATTTTAGAAGCATTTTCTTATGGGTTACCAGCAATAAGTACTGATGAAGGTTCTATTCCTTTTATAATTGATGAGAAGAGTGGAATTGTAATTGATGATACAAATAAATTACCTGAAGCACTAGCAATGGCTAAAGAGAGCTTATTGAATAAAGAGACGGCACTCTATTGTCGTCAGAGATATTTAGAAAATTTCAATTTTGAAAGTTTTCATCAAAATCTTGTAAATGTATTTAGTACATCAAAGTAGATATATTGATAAACATAGTAATTCCAATGGCAGGTGAGGGGAGTAGGTTTTTACATAGTGCATATGTTAAACCAAAGCCTTTTATTGATGTTGCAGGAAAGCCTATGATTGTACGTGTACTTGAAAATCTTTCTTGTGCTAATGCTCGTTATATTTTAATTGTTCGTCAAGAGCATTTAGAAACAGAAAAAGAGATAATTACTTATATTGAGAAAAATTTTAATGTAATATTTATTCCTATTTCTCAACTTACCGAAGGTGCAGCATTAACAGTGCTTTTTACTCGAAAACTTATCAATACTGATGTTCCACTCCTTATTGCAAATTCAGACCAAATTGTAGATATAGATATTGGAACATTTATTGATGATTGTAAGTATCGTCAATTGAATGGTTCTATTTTAACCTTTGTCGATAATGAAAAAAATTTGAAATGGTCTTTTGCTTCTGTAGATAAGAAGGGATTTGTTACTGAAGTTAGAGAGAAAGAAGCAATTTCAAATATAGCTACTGTGGGTATTTATCTCTATATGCATGGAAGAGACTATGTTGATGCAGCTATTGATATGATGGTTCATAATGACAGAGTTTTAGATGAATTTTATGTTTGTCCAACCTATAACTATGCTATAAAAAATAAGTTGAAAATTGGTATTTTCAATATAGATATAAATGAGATGCATGGAGTAGGTATACCAGAAGATTTAGATAGCTACTTAGAGTTTCTCAAACATTAATATATGTTTTGCAATATTTTCATAGTTTACATCATTAATCTTATCTACTTTCATTACCCACGCACCACTTTTTTTTGCAGCAAGTAAACCATTTTCATTATCTTCTATAATCATACACTCATTAGGTAAAAGTTTTAGTTTCTTCATTGCTTTTAAATACATTTCTGGATTTGGTTTAGGGCTTTTAACATCTTGACTTGAAATATAAAATTTAAAATATTCTGATAGTTTAGATTTTTCCATCATCAACTCTATTGTAGGACGTATGGAGTTAGAGCATACAGCCATTTTATACCCACTCTCTTGTAGAGCTTTTAAGGCTGTAGTATGGTTAAGGGTAGGTAAACACTTATCTGAAACTATTTCTAAGGTATATGCCTGTTTCTGTTCGTTTATAATAGGATAGAGTGATTTATCAAGACCAATTTTTTCTGAGAGTATCTCTAGTTTTTTGTTTGTAGGGAGACCATCAAATATATTGAGATGACTCTTTCTATCAATATTTATATTAAAATGACTTAACGCATAGTTGAGTGCTTCATAATGCCACTCTTTAGCATCAATTAATACTCCATCCATATCAAATAGTATAGCTTTTATTTTATTCATATATCTTCTTATTTTTATTTTTATTATAGTAGGAGTTATCTAATGTTTTAATATTAAGTATAATTATTTAAGAATTTTTAGGAAGTTTCCTAGTAGAGAGGATGTATTTATACACCCTCTAATATATAACTGATATTTAATAAAGCAATACCAGTCATAAACGTTTTAGTAGATTATGCTTCTTTTCTATTGCTTGTAGCAATAAAAGAAGTTAAAAGCATCATTATGAGTAAAGCATAAATATTGAATGCATCTACAGATTTTTCTTTATATGGATGACAAGCACATGTTCCATCTGTATGGTTAATTGTTGCATCTTCAACAACACCACTTGGATAAATCCCTACATCTTCTTCAAGTGTATCAGCAGTTAAGTTAATATTTTTAATAAGACCAGATGTATCAGCATCTGAGTTTACTGCATCATCAGCACCTGCATTTTGAGGAGATACTGTATAGT